>Ga0206988_1065_pt1 | contig 28173 bp, 23 predicted proteins | sample Alteio_BWMinCont_12_FD_153263 | JGI IMG/M metagenome (GOLD analysis project Ga0206988, IMG submission 153263) | Enriched cells from forest soil in Barre Woods Harvard Forest LTER site, Petersham, Massachusetts, United States -... | ecosystem: Environmental > Terrestrial > Soil > Temperate forest >... | reverse complement strand
ACACCACCTATTGCACAAAATGGACCTTATTCGCCTCCCATAAATTCTGTTAATCCTTCAAGTGATATGGTGCCGGCCCCCGCAGGTTTCGGAGGAGCAAATTATGGGTCTTTAATTATGGCCCTGATAAACCTGCTTGGTTCAGGAAATACAGTAACACATACCAGTTATACCGCTTTTGTATTAAACAGCTCAATTTCAATGAAAGATATGTTTGATATTGATGGTACAATTGTTGGCTACAGCAAGGTTACAGTTAACAACAGCAATGAAGGAAAAACGGTAAATACTTTTACTGACAGAGATGATTATCCTGACTATACCAATCAATTAAGAGTTGATGCAAATTTTAACACCCTTGGCCGCATAAGCCCTAACCTTAGTCCGTTTACACCAGCCACTTCCTACTCTTTTGCGCGCGGACACCTTAAGCAAAGCTTAGTTTATGACCAGGCAGGCAACTTATTAAGCAAAATTACTAACCAATACATGTATAGTAATATTGCTGATAGCGTAAAGGGGATGAGGTGCGCTATAAGTAAAATACATATGGTTAACGGCGCCTACTCAAGCATTGCGAATGATTATCATAATATCGGTAGTTATTATTATATACCCAGGCAGTTGCTGCTTCAGAAAAGTTTACGCGAAAGTTATATCCCGGGTAATAGCACCCCAATAAGCGATACAACAACTTTTACCTATAACAGTACCTACCCTTCAATTATTACCAGTAAAAAAACCAGGAATAGTGATAACAGTGTGACTTTAACAACTTATACTTATGTTATTGATAAAAGTAATATCGCCTATTCAAAGCAATCAGAAACGGACGCTGTTACTAAACTTTATACAGATGGTAAATTTGGCCTATTGCTTGACCAGGTTACTAAACTTAATAACAATGTTTTAAATGGTAACCGGGTTGGGTATAAGAACTGGACTATTAATGGCAGCACATTAACGCTTCCTGAAACAGTTTACCAGAATAGCGGCCAAAACATCATTCCCAAATTTCAATACCTGTCTTATGATCAGTACGGATCCGCAGTAAGCATTAAATCAACAAATAACGTTATTGCAACCGGGCTAATGGGATATAGCAAGCTATATAAAATAGCACAGGTAACTAATGGCAATATTAACGATGTTTTTTATGAGAATTTTGAAGAAGGAACAGGTAATTTAAACGGTGATGCCAAAACAGGTGTTTCATGCTACACCGGAGCCTATAGCAAAACCATAACCGGGCTTGATAATGGAAATTATCAATTAAGTTACTGGCTTAAAAGCGGCAGCACCTGGTCATTACAAACCATAAACAACATAGCTGTTACGGCATCACAATACGTTATCAGCATCAGCGGGCAGATTGATGATATTCGCTTTAACCCTGTAAATGCCTTAGTAACCACCTATACCTTTGATCCGCTTTATGGTATTACCAGTTCAACAGATGCTACCGGAAATACTACTTTTTATGAGTACGACCCTTTGCAACGGCTTATGAATGTAAAAGACCAGCATGGAAACATCATTAAAAACTTTGCTTATAATACGGTTATACAGCAGCCTAACAGCGTAGGTACAGTTGTATATCAAAGCGCAGCTACTACTGGCGGCTATACAACAAATCAATGTTCAAGCGACTCGACACCTAACCCTTTGGTTATTAATTACACGGTACCCGCCGGCAGATATACTTCTGTTATTTCACAGGCAGACGCCGATCAGCAGGCCACTAATGACTTGATTGGCAACGGGCAGGGATATGCAAACCAAGTTGGGGGCTGTAAACTAAACCATTAATTACCTATAACAATTATTAAAAAAGACATGTTAAATAAGCCTTACCTTAAATACAGCATTGTAAAAATGCTACTTGTTCAGCTTTGTTTATTGTTAATAAGCTGTTGGGGTTATGGACAAACCTATGTGGGGGTGTTATCCGGGCCAAATAATTCAGGAGAGTTTTATAACAATAATAGTATTGAACTGGTAAATGGGTTTTCAAGTAATCCAGAGCCTGGGCAAGTTTTTCATGCCTTTATTACCGCTTCAGACTGTGTACCAATAGTTACCAGTCTTACCCCGGGTAAAAACTATATAATAAGCTCAAAGCCGCTTATTAGCGGCATAACTAATGCCAGCCAGTTGAGCGGCCGCACCACCTGCGAGGTTGCTCAATCTGTAAAATATTTTGATAACCTGGGGCGTCCGCTCCAAACTATTTTAAAACAGGCTTCACCTACAGATAAAGATGTAATACAAACGTACCTGTATGACCAATTTGGGGCGGGATTCTATCCGCTATTTACCTTATGCTGCTTTCGGCACAATTGCAAGTGACGGGAGTTATAAAGCTTCAGCAATAACTGACCAGGCAAGCTTTTTCTCTCCAACTGCACCGGGAGCAAGTGGGATAGGAACCTCCCTGTTCCCTTATTCACAAACTGCTTATGAACCATCGCCTTTAAGCAGGATGGCCGAGGAAGGTGAAATAGGAGATGCGTGGCAGCTAACCGGAAAAACAGGAGCTGTTTCACCGGGACACACTGTAAAGATCAGCTATCAAACTAATAACAATATTACATGGGCTGCAGACTCTGTACATAGCTACCAGGCGGCATTATTTACGGCAACCACCACTATAAGTACACAGGTACGAACACTCGGTCGGTTAAATAGCACAGCTACTTATAACCCCAGCCAGCTTTACGTTGTAGTAAGCAAAAATGAAAACTGGAAAAGCGGAAGGGGGGGAACAACGGAGATTTACAAGGATAAGGCTGGGCATGTAGTGCTATCGCGGATCTATCTTTATAATGGATCCCTAAATATACTATCCACCTACTATGTGTATGACGATTTTGGCAATCTTGCCTTTATTATTCCGCCTCTTGCAAATGCAGATCAAACAGTTCCTAACCAAACTACGCTTGATAATGTATGTTACCAATATCGTTATGACGAATGGCACCGTCTAACGCAAAAAAAAGTACCCGGCAAAGATTGGGAATATTTTGTTTACAATCAGGCCGACCAGTTGGTGGCCTGGCAAGACGGGAATCAGCGGACTACAAACAAATGGACCTTCAGTAAATATGATGTACAGGGCAGAGAGGTAGTAACAGGCGTTTGGAACAATAACAATACGGCAATAAGCCAGATTGCATTGCAGGGGGTATTAAATACACAGACTAATTTAACCGAGAGCCGTACCCCCGGTAATTACTATACGCTTGTTGCCTGGCCAACAACCTATCAGGCTACACTTGGTGTAAATTACTATGATAACTATACTTTTCCGGATAACCCTTATGTGCCAACTGTAAGCAATACACTTGCAAACCCCAATGGTAAAATTACCGTTTGCAGGGCATCAGTGCTTAATCCTGACGGCACTACGGGCCCTATGTTATGGACACAATATTTTTATGATGAATATGGCCGTTCAGCACAAATCTACCAGCAGCATTTTATTGGCGGGACAGCCAGCTACAGCTTTAGCAACTATGATGAAACTGCATATACTTACAATTTTACCAACCAGGTAACACGTACGGTAAGACATCATTATACAACTGCCAATCTTTCGGCTGCTGCCGCAGTTATCGGAATAGATTATTATTACGACCATGCCGGCCGTAAAACACAAACCTGGCAGGCTATAGCACTTGGCAGTAATCCATTGCCAACGCCAATTTTGTTAAGCCAGAACACTTATAATGAATTGGGGCAAATTTGGAAAAGGGGCCTTCATTCCGAAAATAGCGGCACCAGCTTTTTACAAACGGTTACATATGGCTACAACGAACGCGGGTGGATGCAGGCTGCAACTACAAGCGGTAATTTGTTTAACCTCAATTTGTACTATGATAAGCCAACAGACGCAACCTATAGTAAGCAATACAATGGTAACTTATCAGAAACAGCCTATACAAAAACGGCGGCAGCTAATGTTAACTTCAAATACAATTACGATCAGCTAAACAGGCTCACCAATGCAACATCAACAGCCAATACCCTTAATGAAGCCGTAGCCTATGATCAACAGGGCAATATCAGTTCTCTTAACAGAACGGGCAGCGGGGTGGCTGCATTAAGTTATGGTTATAAGAACAGCAATCAAAGCAACCAGCTTTTAACGGTAGCAAATGGCAGCACCACGTTAAGAAATTATAATTATGACGCAAACGGCAATGCTACATCAGACGGTACTACTAAAAACATCAGCTATAACTTGTTTGATCTGCCCCAAACCGTAACACAAAGCGGAACCGGCGCTACTATAGCAACCTATACTTACGACGCTGATGGCAACAAATTAAGAAATACAGGGAGTGATGGCACATGGGACTATGACGATGGTATTGTATATAACAATAACGTTATAAAGTTTATACAAACAGACGAGGGCCGCGCTACACTGCAAGCAGGCGCTTTTACTTATCAATATGACCTTACGGACCATTTAGGCAATGTTAGATACACGTTTGATAAAGACCCGACGACAGGGGTAGCCAGGAGGTTGCAGGAGGACGAATATTACTCATTTGGTTTGCGTAGTCCGTTTTACAATTTTTCGAACAACAACCGCAATTTGTACAATGAGAAAGAGCTGCAAACAGACCTGACGAACCAATATGATTTTGATGCAAGATTTTATGATCCGGTTATTGCAAGATGGACAACAGCAGACCCGTTATCAGATAATTATGAGATGTTTTCACCTTATAGCTTTGCTTTTAACAGTCCATTAAACTTTATTGATCCTGATGGCATGGGCGCATTTGACTGGTATTTGCCCAATGGTGAAACCAATGTGCTTTTGGCGCAATGGTTTGACGGAAGCGGCCCTAAGGATGGGTTCCAGGATCTGGGGCCGGAAGGCTGGGGTTTTACCAACTCAGGGCTAACAGAATGGCTTAATCCTGATGGGACAAGATCATACAACATCTGGAATTTACAGGAAGTAGTAATAAAGGATTCACCCATTACTTCAAACGTAGGCGCCCCCAGTGAGCTGGAAAGCGTTATCCCTGTTTGGGGATCGGGCAGGGCCGCTATAAATGATTTTCAGACCGGACATTGGGGAATGGGGTTGTTTAACTCTGCAATGGTTGTACTTGATGTAGCAACCCTTGGTGAATCGTCTGTTTTGAAGGGCGCAGCTGAAATAGCTGTAAAGGAAACGGTTGAAACCGTGGCTAAAGATGAAGCCGAAACCCTGGTGAGGGAAGAGGCTGAAAGTACGATAAGCCAGCAGGGAAATAATTTTGCCCAAAAAATACGAAACAGTCACCTGGCAAATGATGTTCATCCTAAATCAAACGTGCCTTTCGACGCTGATGGCTTTCCTGATTTTTCTGAACATTTGTATGAAAAGGGCCCGAATGACGTGAGGATTGAACCAACGGGTGATCGTGCTTTAGATGAAGCTGCTGCTAATGAAGCGGCGGGGTATGAAAAAAAACCAGGTGAATACACCTGGCACCATCATCAGGAGAGGGGTAGGATGCAACTGGTAGAAAAAGGAATTCACAGAGCCACTGGTCACACAGGTGGATTTAGTCTGTGGTAATTACTAAGTTTGAGGTAAATAAAGCTAATTGATATGGTAATATTTAATGATTGTAAGCCTTCAATAAAAGAAGAAGATATAGAAATAATTGAAAAAAAGTATTCTATAGATTTTCCCGCCGATTATAAAAAACACATTTTAAAATTTAATGGTGGAAATACCAAACCTGATGTTTTTACTTTTATAGAAAAAGGCAAAAGCACAAACTCCAGGATAGATTTATTTTATGCTATAGGCTCCGGTTCCTACGATGACCTGGAGGATATAATTGAGACATTTAAGACGGATAACAAAAGAATGCCAACCCCAATTATACCCATAGCGGAGGACGCGTTTGGGAATATTATATGTATTTCAAATGCTAAAGCAGATTACGGATATATATATTTTTGGGATCATGAAAATGAGGTTGATTACAGTAAAGTGGATGATACAGATTACAGCAATCTTTATATCATAGCAAAAAGTCTGCAGGCACTTTTTGATGGTTTGTTTGAGTTAAAATAAAATTTATTTATCCTGTAAAGACAGGTTTTTGTTATTAAACGAAAAAATCCGATAACATCACTAAATTCACTATATGGTTACGTTTAGCGATACAAAGCCTGAATTAAGTGTTGCGGAAGTTGAAGATTTTGAAAAGAAATTTACTATCAGCTTCCCGGTAGACTATAAGGCGCATTTGCTGAAGCATAATGGTGGAAGATGCGTACCTAATGTTTATGAGTTTTTTGAGAAAGGGAATTCAACAAATAGTGATGTGGCCTGGTTTTTTGCTATTTACGATGGAAAATCAAATAGATTGGATGCCGCCATTAATATTTATAAGTTTGATGAAAAGCGCCTGCCTAAACAACTATTACCTATAGCCAGAGACTCGGGAGGGAATCTTATCTGCATTTCAACAGGAAGCAATGATTATGGCTATATATACTTTGGAGACCATGAAAGCGAAGCTGATTATAACATAACTGATGATACAGACTACAGCAATATTTATATTATAGCAAAAAGTCTTCCTGAGTTTTTTGACAAACTGTTTGATCTGGAATAGCGTTTTTCTGAATTTATTTTTGATCGTTTTCACAGGGGCAATTAATGAGTTAAAATTAAATCAAATAGCTGGATTGTGGATAAGAGGGGGCCATGATTTTTAGGAGAATGGGGAGCGTGGAAGCGTTTGCGGGTTGCCGCCGCGTTATGCTGATGGCATAATCACCCCCTTATATTGTCATTCTTGCCCAGTGTTTTGTTAGCGGGCGAACCCTATGTTTGTGTTTTAACAAGCAAGCATCATGAATAAAGTAGACAAAACCATCCTTAATTGTGAAATAGAAATAAATGCACCCATTGAAAAGGTTTGGGCTCTATGGACAACGCCCGAAGACATTAAACAATGGAACAGTCCCAATATCGACTGGCTCACCACCAAGGTAGAAAACGACCTGCGTAGCGGCGGCGCCTTCCTGTTTGCCATGGCGTTAAAAGACGGCAGCCTTAATTTTGATTTTACCGGCGTTTATGATGAGGTAAAAATCAACGAACTGATTAGCTATACCCTTAACGATAGTCGGAAGTCGACCATTACTTTTACCGCTGGAAGTCCGGTTAAAGTAGTTGAAACCTTTGAAGCAGATAAAAATCAGCCCATTGCGATGCAAAAGGAATTTTGCCAGGCCGTATTGGACGGGTTTAAAAAGTATGTTGAGGGGTAGCTGCTTTTCATGCAAAAAATAAGTTAACAACCCTTGTTAGCTGCCCTGGAACTTCACTTAAAACAAGGATTTTCGGTAAGTTAAAGTCCTGAATACTTTCTTAAGAATTATTTAGCGACACTTGATAAATTATGTATTTTAGGCCCATTATCACCAATAAATACTCAAATACCTTATCATGACAGGCATTAAACTGAATTTTATCAACCAATCAAACGACACAAATAATTCCGAGATCCTTATTTTTCAAAAAAATGCAGCCGCTAATTTTGATGAGCTGGCGGTAGCATGGAAAGTAATTAAGCACTGCGGACGGGGAATGAACCATCCTTTTACGTTTCCCATTCAAAACTATGTATCAGCCAGTGATAGCTGGGGTAATTACTCATCGCAACTGGCCGCTCAAAATGGCCAATTGTACAGTGTGGAGGAAGGCTCATCAGGCGATATGCTTAGGAATACGGGCGCGGCCACCAGCAGTAAGGAAATACAGGTTTTAAATGCCCTGAAGAAGGGCGTCATTAATGTTAATATTTACAAGGATGGACGACTGCTGGCTACAAAAACAGGTATGGCGCCCCGGCAGAAAGCCGCATTTGAATTTAAACCAACCTTATGGATAGGAGCGGTTTCGCAGATTTGGGAAGGCAGTTTGATAAACTCCGCCATCATATCACAGGTTAATACCGAATTATCATTATTAGGAATTGCAAGCGCAGATATTGTGATGACCGGCGGAGGCCCGGGCAAGGCTTCAACCGGTTTTAATTTTACGCTGCAAAATATTGTGTACGCCTGATGCCATAATTATCAGGGGTAGTTATAACTCATAACTATCTCTATACCGCTGCATAGAGGCTTTAAAAACATTCATGGCGTTGCCCTCCAGGTCCTGGTTATCAAATGCGCCATAAAGTGTGTCAAATTTCAGAGCGGATGTCTTATGGTCAAATGTGGCAAAATCGCGCCTGGGCAACAGGATCAGGTTTGGGTAGCTGTACATTACTGAAAGGTGCTTTTTACTGCGCGACAGGTAAACACTGTCGCCGCATAATAACGTAGCTTCACCCGTTAAGGAAGGCATCCAAAGCACACAACTACCGGGGAAATGCCCGCCCGTGTGCACAATTTTTATCCCATCCCAAAGCGGCAGACTGTCACCACTCCATAGTTTTACAGATGGGGTAGGGTACATGATCCATTCACTGTCCAATTCATGAATATATATCGGGCAGTTAAACAGGGCCGCCCATTCATTCATAGTGCTGTAATAGTGTGGGTGCGAAAACGCAATTGCCTTAAGGCCGCCTATGGAATTGATATAATCCACGGTTTGCTGATCAGGCAGCGGGATACAGTCCCATAAAATGTTCCCCTGGGGCGATTGCACTAAAAGGGCGCGGTTTGCCAATGAAAAGTCCGGCTGCATTTTCAGGGCTGAGATCTGATCATTTAATTTGCTTATCCTGGTGCTGTAATTATTTTTCAAAACCTCCATGCTGGTCCATTTCTGCCCGTTTTCACCTATATACTGCCGGTCATCATTACAAATAGTACACAGTTCAGGTACTTGCTGATCCTGGGGGTATTGCGTACCACAGGTAGTGCATATCAGTGTTTTGCTCATGATCTTTTATATTTTAAATGTTTGTAATTATTCTCCGGCAATCATATGCATTGAAATGGCTATCCTGTTCCAGCTGTTAATGGTTACGGTTATAAAAATTACCTGCGCCAGCTTTTGTTTCCCAAGCAGGTTTAATGCATTTTGATAAGTTTCATCCGAAACGCCATGTACCGAAATTTGGGTAACCTCTTCAGCCAGTTTCAATACCGCCTGCTCTTCATCAGTAAAGAACGGTGTTTCCCACCATGCTGAAAGTGCAAAAAGCCTTTGTGTGGTTTCTCCCAGGTCCATCGCAGCTTTGGTGTGATAATCAATACAATAACCGCAGCCATTTAACTGGGAAACCCGGGTCCTTATCATTTCCTGTAGTTTGGCATCTATATCAAATGTGGGTAAAAAATCATCGGCAACAGCCATCGCCTTATAGATGCGGGGCTCTGCCTGGTTAATGTTCATTCTTAGTTTCATAGGTTTTAATATTTATTTACACTTAATTGAACTTTGCATAGATGGCACATTAAGAAACAGCACCAATAGCTTAGCCGGTTTTTTTGGGTCATTATTACGCGTTAAGGAATGCAGCCCAAACGGCTTCTCGTAAAATGAATCTCCTTTTTTATATACATGCCTTACCCCTTCAAAAACAGACTCAATTTCACCCTCCAATATATATCCGAACGTTGGGCAAGGGTGCCTGTGGGGCGCTGATGTGCTTCCGGGAGGAAAATTAACAACCTCCATTTGTGCCTCTTTGTTTTTTATCCCCGGTTCATTTAATAGCTGTTTAAGTACGGCAATGCTTGTGATTTTTGCATCATCTGCTGATTTCGCCGGATGTCCCTGTGCTAACAACCCATTTGTTAAGATAACGAACAGCAAAGCTGACAGGAAAGTTTTTAGTACTGATTGAACGTTTGTTAATTGCATGATCTCTTTTTTTATTCACATTCCATTTAAGCTGAAAAGCGGGTGTTTAAGTGTTTATTGGAGATCAAAAATATTTCAATTTTGGACTATCATAGTAGTCCAGTAAATACAAACAAGATAGTCCAGTAAAGCGGGAGTGAAAACTTAAGGTGAGTTCGACATAAACAAACGGTCACCTCACCCCAAAACCTTCTCCAGCAACGTTAAATCGAAGAGCAAGTTTGTATATCCACGCCGGCAAAGCGTTCCATTTTTCCACGGAACACCCGGAACAAAGTGAAACATGCTGATTATCAAGTATTTGACTATTTATCAAGAATTTGACAGATGTAAGTATCTGACAGTCAAAATGTTCCATCGGTCTTTATATCGAACTCACGTTGTTTTAACTAATCGTAACAGGTTTTAAACGGCCAAAGCTTCGTTTATATAAAACAAATATTATCAGTAAGAAGGTTAGTAAACAAGGTATTCCCGCCTCTATGCCAAATCCCCTCCCGGTAAGCAATACATTTTGGGTGGTAAATTTAAAAGCCAGGAGCGCCTGCTTTGCATCTGCAGCAGATGTGGCAATGGTGGTTATTTTACCTATAAAAAAGATGTCCCAGGTAACATGTACAATTACCACGTACCAGATCACTTTGGTATAAGCATAAATAAAAGAGAACATCATACCCGTAATTATCCCGCCGCCAACAACAATAAGCGCATCCAGAATATTAAAAGAGGTAAGCATGTAGATGTGTACCAGGCCGAATATTAAAGATGTTATAAACATGGCTTTGAACTTGGAATACCTGGTGCTCATCAACAGAAAAAGATGGCCCCTGAAAACTACTTCTTCTGTTAACCCCGCTGCAATAGAAACAGACGACCACTTTATAAACAGTTGAACTTTATCGGCCATGCTCATTGAATTATCCCCCGGGAAAGGGGTTATAAAATGAAATACATAGTAAAACAGCCAGATAACAACAGGTAGTATAGTGCCGATAGCTATCCATTTAAGCAGTCCCGGTAGTGTTAATTTGCCATAAAGGGTAGCAGGCTCATAGGCTTTTATAACGCGGCGGGCAAAAAAATGCATGAATAAAATGGTTAGCGGCGCCCTTAGCACAACTTCCCTGATCGCTATTTTGAGCGCGTTATTATGAATCCAGGAGGTTAGTAAGGAGCAGACAATTGCAATAAGTATAAACATTGTAATGCTTGCCAGTGTGAATAAAGCAATTTTTCCGGGTAACGGAGGATTGTTGGTTTTTGTTGACGTGGTTGTCATGATTTATAATTTTTTAATAAATGATTTAATTAGTTATGCATAATACATAGTATAACGATGTACATGGATCTAAAAAAAGCTATTCCTTTTTCAGTAAACGAAATAGCAGGGTATTTAAAAAATAAAGCGCGCCCATTAGCAGGATAACTACAGGAATAAATAATTGCCCTAATAGTTCGGTTAAGCCTCCACGTAGTTCGGTAGTAAAGCCAAAGGCAACGAATCTATCGTTTTGCATAAACAGGCCGGTATGTGACGGGTAAATTATTTTAAGGATGATGAGAATGCAAAAGGATACACTCAGCAAATAAAAGAACGCCAGTATTACATAGGCAGCACCATTAGCAATGTTGAGGCGCATGGCCTGTAAAATATGCACCGGGTTAAAAGTACGGGTTGCCTGTTGCGTTTTTTTATAAGCAACCAAAGGTTGTAATACTTCTTCGGGAGAGCCCAGCTTTTCAAGCGTATCCAGCAGGAGCTCAATTTCATTTTCGGACAGGGCAGCATTGGTAGCCTCATAGATATGGCTGTTAATCTCCATCAGGGTATCACGCTGGTCATCTGCCGATAACAGCCTGATGCACCTGGTAACCCGTTTGATATAATCGTCATAGATCTTTTGGGCTGCGGGATTTGTAAAAATTATTCTTTTCATTTTTGAAGTTTGTTAATGGCACTTTCTAATGCCGACCATATTTTTTGCATTTCGGTTAAAGTAGCTTTGCCACTTTTGCTTAACGCGTAATATTTGCGGGGGATGCCTGATTCCTGCTCAACCCATTTTGAATCAACAATTCCCTCTGCTTTTAACCTGTTTAATAATGGATATAAAGTGCCTTCTGCAACTTCCAGCGTGGTATGAGTTTTTATTTCTTGCACAAGCTCATAACCATAATATTCCTTTTCATCAAGAATGATGAGGATGATATAGGAGAGCGTCCCTTTTTTTACCTGGGAGAACCAGTTCTGCACAAATTCTGAATTCATGCAACAAATATAATACATAGTAATACAATGCACAATGCTTTGCTATGTTTTTTTATTTTTTTTGAAATGACGACGAGCAGCTACCGGTGTCCCTTGATCATTAAGAGAACGTTGGCTATATACTAACCACATAGAAACGTCCAATAGCCCCACCTAAACGGCATAGCCCTCATGAACGCCTATTAAAAATAAACAACTGTGAATAATCCTCCCTGGTTGGGAGGACTTGAAAAAAACAAACGCGGGCGAAGCTAAAGTCTCCCCTTCCGGGGGAGATTTAGAAGGGGCTACCAGGTCTTTGCGGAGAATGACGTTTGTGTTTCCCTTAACTTAATGAACAGCTAGCAGCACTCATTTATCATGATAACAAATCAATGATTTTTTACAATTATCAGGGCTTATCATTCCTCAATTTTGGATAAACAAAAATTTAAAAAGATGAAATCAATAATCAGCATAGGGTTTTTTCTTTCGGGGTTATTACTAATCAGCGCAAAGGTATTCCCGCAGGCAAAAACCAATCAAGCATTAAATCAACCAAAAAAAGAAACGAAAATGAAAAACGAAAGCTCAGCATTCAAAGAATACATTTTATTAGTCCACCTGCCACTTAATTATGGACCCGACCAGGCAAAAGAAGTAAGAGAACAATGGAACAAGCTTACCGACAAATGGAAAGCTAACGGCACTTTTGTTACAAGTTTCGTTTATCCAAATGATGGCTATTTAGTGAAAGGTCCGCAAAAGACCGTAACCAAAGAAGGCGTTGTTTGCGATAACTTCAGACTGGTAAGCAATTTGATCCTGAGGGCAACCAGTTACGAAGCCGCATTGGAATTAGCAAAAAATTGCCCGGTACTGCAGCAAGGCGGAACGATTGAGGTAAGGGAAATCCAACCCCGTATAGCAACAACAGAATCAGGCAAGGAATTACCTAAACCCAGGCAATAAGATTTTATCCCCGCTGTTTTTAAAACACGGTGTACTATTTTACGACAAAAAGTGAACGGATAATAAGGACTATTACCGTTCACTTTTCAACTGCATTCCTTCAAATTGAAGATTTGCCATAAAGGCTGTTGTTCCTTTGTGTTTTGTTGGTAGTGCGTTAGCTGGTTTGATTGCTTTTTACATGGTCGGTACTGCTGGATACAGCTTCCCATTCTGCCACTTCTTTTCCCATCTGTTCCGTTTTGGTTTTAAAAGATGCTACGGCATCTGTCCCTATGGGTAAATGTAACGGTGGGTTTTCGCTTGCTGCTAATTGGATGATCACCCCGGCAAGTTTGGCAGGATCGCCGGGCTGATTTCCGTGCAGTTGTCCTACAACGTCTCTTACACCGCCTACGGTTTCTTGGTATGCATCCAATATAACCTTTGAGGGCTGATAAGCATCCGGGGAAGTAAAATTTGTACTGAACAAACCGGGCGCTGCCGCAGTAACATGAATGCCCAGCGGTTTTACTTCGAGGGCTAAACCTTCGGAGATCCCTTCAACCGCAAACTTGGTTGAACCATACAGGCCAAAACCGGGAGCAGAAGCCGTATAACCAAACAATGAAGAAATATTAATGATATGGCCCGAATGCTGACTGCGCATATGTGGCAATACGGCCCTGGTTACATTTAGTAAACCAAAAACGTTGGTATCATATTGTTTTCTTACTTCCTCGTCGGAAACTTCTTCTGTTGCGCCCAGCAACCCGTACCCAGCATTATTAACCAGCACATCAATGCGGCCAAAACGTGAAATGGCATTTTGTACCCCTTCCTTTACCTGCTGTTCATTGGTAACATCCAACGAAACCACCAGCGTATCATTATCCTGTTGCAGCGTGGATCTTAACCCATCGGCATTGCTTCTTACTGTAGCCACTACTTTGTCGCCTGCGGCCAGGGCTGCTTTGGCTATCTCTAATCCAAAACCTTTAGAGGCCCCGGTAATAAACCATACTTTTTGCTTTTTCATAACGTGTTTTATTTAATTATTTTGTTTTACAATACTTGTTTTAATAAATGACCGATCGGTCATTTATTAAATAAAAAAATTAGATTACCTGTTCTGTGATCATTTTTTTAAGGTTGCGTGTAATTATCTTCATTTTGCTGTTGTTACCGGCAACCCGGCTTATCATAATCCCGCCTTCAATCATGGCAAACATCATGGTGGCAAATTCTTTGTAATTCCAGTCGGGCTTAAATGTTCCTTCTTTGACCCCTGCTTTTGCTATGTCAATAATAACTTGCTGGCTCATTTCAATCGCCCCGTTTACCTTAATTCTTACCATCTCATTGGTATCGTCAGCCTCCATTCCAAAATTCATCATGGGGCAACCGCCAGTAACGAGGGGCTGCATTGGATCATTAAACGCATCTGCATAAGCGAAAAGCTTATCCTTCGCATTTTTATGCCGGCTTAAAGCTGCCATCACCTTTTTAGCGAGCTTTTCCATATTATAATCAACCGCCGCGCCGGCCAATACATCCTTATTTTCAAAATGAACATAAAGGCTTCCTTTCGACAGCTTGGTGGCTTCCATAATATCACTCATGGCAGTTGCGGCAATCCCCCTGGTATTAAAGATCGGCGCTGAACGCTCAATTATAAACTGCCTTGTTTCTTCACCTTTTGTCATCACTGATTGAATTATGAACACAAAAATACATGACCGATCGGTCATAAGTTGAATTATTTTATTTTTTGACAAAAAACAAACAATTATGCTTTAATCAGTAGTTTATATATAGCGGGGGCACGAGAAGCGTTTACGGGAAATAGTACAATCGTTTGCGATAATTTTATATCTTTAGTCTTACTAAACCGTTTAACCGAATGAGTTCTTATTATCAAATTCAATGCTTCAATTGCCCAGACCATAATGATATAAATGATACTATATGTAGTAATTGTGGCTCAACGATTTCTGAACCAATTAACGTGAAAAGAGCGTCTTTGAGTATTGAAATTGAAGCCTTAGGAAATCGTTATTCTAATGCTAAAGACCATCTTTTGACAAATGGGCTCAAAAAAGAAGGAGACCTTCTTGAATATGAAGTTAAAACAAAAGGTAAAGCGGTTATTAATACGCAATTTGGTTTTTTATGGGAATGGTTGTATCATAACAATTTTTCCTATGAAAGTTATAGAAGACAACTTATTAAAGGTGCAAGACAGAAAGCGAATTTTGGAAATGATTTAAACAGATCTATTGCAGATGCCATTCTTTTTGGGTCTGAACCAGATATTATTTATTCTGCGCTTTCTATTGATGAAAAAGGTGTAATTTCATATGGGAATATTACATTAATTTTAAAAACGTTTTCTATCGAAAAACGTACAACAGCTTTAGAATGTAATTCGTTTAATTTTATAAATAAAATTGTTGATAATGGGTGGACATGGAATACTCCTATTCCACCTGGTTTTATATGTAATTGGTCTGATGTTTTCAAACTTGTTGTATCCAAATTACATGATGATATAAAAAAAGAAATAAAGTTTGATGAGCTAGCAAAACTAATTTTAAACTCAACAGGCGAGAGATCCCATGATGAGTTTATTGAATTGTATATTTATGGTAAAATTGTTGCTTCAGTTATTGAGAAAATAAAATTTTCCAGAAAATTCACTGAAACATTTAGTCCAAAAGAAAGCTTAATGTTAAAGGAGTTGGAAAAGAAGTATTTAGTTGAGTTATATTGATGAGAAACAAAGCATATATAGCAAGTAATATTAATAGTGCTATTATTTTTAGTGATAAAAATTCTGTGCTTATCGGCGGAAGCTTTCCTGAACAAGATATTGATAACTATCTTTTGTCACACTTATTGGCGATCAATCCAGAAATCAAAGAAGTATATTACAACTCGGTCGAAGAGTTAAAACACGAAATTTTAAGTGAATTTGAAAAGCAAAATGCTTTAAGTATGGCACTTGAATTAATGGATAATTCGTTCTCGAATGATTATAGAGAGGGAATTGCAAAATTGTTGGTCAAAGAGATAGAAGCAAAACCTGAATTGCTAATTTTTTTAAAAAATCGTTTTCTCTCAACCCTCTTGCCTGAATCATTTAATCCGGATTTGCCAATACAATTTATTCTCAATCATTCAAAAGAGCTTTTTGACTTATATAATGATTTAACCATTAAGGCAAAACTATTTGCTTGCTTCTATACCATATTTAAATTAGAATTGAACCTTGAATTATCAGATCAAGAACTAGTAGATACAGCCCTGACAGATAAGGGGTGTTACGCTAGCTTTACAATTGCTTTATATGAAAAATCACTTGCAAAATATAATGCAACAGCGGTAAATACAATATATAATTTGGAAAAATTACATTTTTTTCAAGATATGCAATTATTTACAGAGTTACAAGAAAGGCTAGAGAAGGGCTACCAAATAATATTAAAAGACTCAGATTTTAAGGAAGAGTTCAGCGCATCTACAAATGAAAGTGATTCAATTGCTGAATTGATAAATAAGTATTTTAACGAAAGAAAAATTAAAGAAGAAAAGAAATTTTGGAAGTGGGTTAAACTCAAACGGATAAATAATATTCAGGAAATTATTGAAACAATCGCTCAAATTAAGAAATTGGTAGTTGAACATGGGCCAAATTCTCAACTGTTCTTCAACGAATTTGAATTAGTTGTACATAAGGTATTAAACTCCGATACCCCAGAGGACTTATACAAAATATGTTATGATTTAGCTTCATATTTTATTACATTTTATCAATTTGACTTATCTAATAGGTTGCTTTTTTATGCACAGTTACTCAATCCGAATGATAGGGCAATTTATACCCAAAAGGCACTTACACTTCATAAGACTGGAAAATTAAATGAAGCTCTTGAACTGTATCAATCATGTATAGATATAGGCAATGATATTGCTGACTATTGTGGAAAAGCAGAGGTTTTGAGAGATATGGGAAAATATGAAGATGCGTTAATTCAATACGATTTTACAATTCAAAAATTCCCAAATGAGCCAGCTCCTTTTAACGCGAAAGCTGAAATTTTGAGGGATATGGGAAAACATGAAGAAGCATTAGATCAGTATGATAAATCAATTCTAAAATTCCCTAATGAACCTGTTGCCTACAACAGAAAGGCCGATGTATTGAGAGACATCGGAAATTTAAAAAAAGGTAGAGTTAAGGGCTATGTTAATATTCCAGCATCTATTTATTGTAAACTTTGTAAAGAGTGCGGCTCGCGTCCCGTAATAGCTCGAATTGACGATATTGGCTACATTGTTAAATGTTCTAAAAATGATAACCATTATCAAACAGAGCCAGGACTTATAGACATTGAGGATTGGAATCGCCACAACACAGCAATATACTCATTTGAAGATTATGCACCAGAAGAGATTTTGTCTCGTATTGCAATTTTGGTTGCATGAATTATCGGAACTATTGAGAAAATTCCAGCAGCAATGTAATCTCGAATGAGCTCAAAAATGGTTTACAACCTATTGCCGAAATTAGCAACTATTTATACCTGCCTCTGAGCCAAATGTCCCTCCTCTGGCACGAGAATGACGAGGCGCCTATGCACAAAGGCTTCGTGTAACACCGCATAGGCCCCTTTCACAAAGCAAACCTCCTTTACCTGGCCAGCCAGCTCCTAAGTTTTTCGGATTTCATAAATCGCGATAGAAAGCATATGGCCATAAAACCAAAAAGGTAGCTGACTCCTCAGCTACCTTAAACCAATCAACTATATACTCAATTTACTATAGTTCTCTAATCCAGATGTTGCGATAGCTCAGCGGCTCGCTTTTATCGCCGTGCGCCTGCAGTTTAACAGGGGCCGGACCGTGTTTTTCATAAACCGGCTTGCCTATATAGCGGGTAGGGCCTAGCAGCTCCACATTATTTTCAACCAGTACCCCGTTATAAAACACGGTTGCTTTGGCTGGGGTTTTCATGCTGCCATCTTCGTTAAAAGTTGGGGCAGTCCAAATTACATCGTAGGTCTGCCATTCGCCCGGAGGTTTGGATGCGTTGGCCAGCGGGATAAACTGTTTGTAAATACTGCCCGCCATGCCGTTAACGTAAGTTTTGTTTTTGTACGAGTCCAGCACCTGCAGCTCATAACCGGCATCACCTTTGCCAATTGAGGCTAAAAAGATGCCGCTGTTACCCCTTAATTGCCCTTCGCCGGTAATATTAGCCGGGATGCGAAATTCCACATGCAGCTGGTAATTGGTAAAGGCCTGTTTGGTCTCTATATTTCCGGCGCTTTTATTAACGGTAAGGATGTTATCCTTTACGTCCCAGTTGGCGGGTTTGCTTCTGTCGTTGGTAGTTACCCACTGGTCCAGGTTTTTGCCGTCAAACAGCACAATAGCGTCTGATGGTGCATCGCCTACCGTTTTACCGGGAGTTACTACTTTGGGTACCGGTTCATAGATCTCGGTATCTTCATGTTTTTGCGCCCTGGCTGTTATAAAGCTGGAAGCTAAGAGGATGGTCAATAGTACTTTATTCATGAAATTAGGTTTAACATTTTAAAACAATGCTGTTCCTGGTTTTTAAGCATCAATAAAATATGCGTAGAACAGTTTACATTGGTAACGGTTAATTTGCCTGGTTTATAATGGTTTAAGTAAGCGCTTTCTTTATGATTCAGGTAGATGCGCTTAGTAATTTAAGTATGAGTACAAATTAATGTACCAGTTAATATAAAACCTATTTGTATATTGAAAATTTCAGGAAAAGATCTCTTTTTAAAATGTAAATAATTATATATTAGATATTTGTAAAATAAAGAGCTTTAAAAAATTTAATTATAATTTAAGAGAAGAAATGGTAATTTACTTCTTCATCACCAGCTTTTCAACCACAGCGTCACCAACTTTTTGCCCGTAACCGCTGGAAACCACGCACGAGTTATGAAAATGGATGCCACCATAAAAACGCGACCATGCGGTTTCGGCTGCTGCCTGGTTAAATGATTTAAAACTGCGGCTCTTAATCCCGAATTCAAGCTCCGTGGTGTCGGTGTAGGCTACGTTATCGCCAAACACGCTGGTAAGCGCTTTTGCCGCCGATGCCGAGATGGTGCAATGCCCGCAGGTGTACTCCGGGAAAGGAGGCGTTTGCAAATGCGGGCGCCATGTGGCATCAAAATATTTATCTATTACTGTTTCGGGCCTTACAGTATTGTAAACATATTTTGCGGCCCAGCATTCAATAAAGGCATCAAATAAAGCAATCCCGGTTTTTGCATAGGCGCAAACGGTTGTGTTAAAATCGGAATTGGTTGTTTTGGCGGCAATTCCGGCTATGCTCATCCAATGTCCCGCGGGTGAGAATTTTTTCCGGATAAACATTAAATGCCCGTTTACATTCAGCTTCCCCGGGTTATCATCCCAAAAATCGGCAATATGGATTTGCTCGGGAGTCAGACTGTCCACCCTGTTTTTTATGGCGATCACTTCCTGGTAATATTTGCTGTTTTTGTCCTTCACATTAAAATCAGGTGGGGGTACAACATTGTATTGCGATCCATCTTTCATCACCATGGTTCGGATCTCGCTCCAATGCGGTTCAACAGCTTCGGCATACATGGGCGGGGTAGGTACCCAGCGGCCCTCTTTATCGCTCAATGCATATTTTGAAGCGCTCCTGGTTTTTAAATAATTATCCCCTTTGCTCCATTTCATAATGGATTTGAACATGGCATCGGCAAACTTTTCTGATCCTTTTAAAACCTCGTTCGGCATCCCTGCATTTGCTGCCCTGGTTTGCATGTCGGCAACATATTGTTTCATGCTGCCAGCCGGGAAGGTAACCGCTTCGCCAACTTTGCAAAAGGCAAGGATACTTGCATAATGGAAGTCTATTTTCGCATCTTTCCCCGGCTTGGCCACGGCCTTCAACCCATTCAACTGCCCACAAAGCGATTTGTAATGCGCCGGATCTCCAGCTGCAATTACCTCATAAGCCGCAACCGTTGCGTAAGCATAATTGCGTGAAGCAACCACGGGCGAAAAGTTGTTCCCCATTACCACCCTGTTCAACTCATGCACCGTATTGCTGAACAAAGCCGGGTTACTCATTACCTTTTGGTAATCAGGTTTTTTGCAGGAGAAGATGAGCAGGGACAGTCCAGCTAAACAAAAAAGCAAACGTTTCATAGTAAGATCATTTAACAACATAAGTTTTTTTACCAATGCCAACTCCCGTTATAGTAACAGATTTCCAGTTTCCTGGCAGCTTGCTTTTAATTTGGATGATACCGGAAGGTGTAATATCAAGTCCCCCAAAACCCATTAATAAGGATTGGACAATACCCCCGGCGCCTGTAGCAAAGTAGGGGTTTGTCCCGCCCTTTGTTTCAGCAATTACCCTGAATGGTGGATTTAGGTTTGGCTCATAAGCATCTTTAAAAAAATGATAAGCCTTATCACCATCGCCCAAACGCGAATAAAGCAGGGCAAATACCGCCTGTGTCATAGCAGGTGTGCCCTCGTTAGGGATGCGGGTTTCATAGTATTCAAGGTCCTTTTTTATTTGGGTGGGATCTGTTATTGTTTTTAGGGGATATGCCAGCAGGTTAACATCAGCCTGTTTTATCCCTTCGCCTTTATAGGTTTCAAATTCTCGGGTTACCCCATCCGGGAATTTAAGCACCGGGATGTTTTGCGCTACAACCTCCCAATCAGGGTCGGCTTTTAAACCTAATAATTTGGCTGCTGCCGTTGCAGCCCTTAGGTTAGCGCTTGCAGCCGCATTGGTAAAGGCATTATTATCCACGTTTTCCGCCCATTCGTCGGCGGCTACTACATCTTTTATATCATAATGCCCCGGCCCGTTGCGTTCAACCCGGCTAGCCCAAAAATCGGCTGTTGCTGATAATATAGGCCAGCCTTTTTCGCGCAGCCAATCCTTGTCCTGCGTTACACAATAATAATTCCAGGCAGCAAGGGCAACATCGGCAGTAATATGGTGCTCAAACGGACCGCTCAAAGCCCAAACCGGGGTTTCCTCAACCCCACTATCTGCGCTCTCCCACGGAAACATCGAGCCTTTATAGCCATGGGCAAAGGCATTTCTTTTGGCTTCGGTCAATCTTTCAAAACGGTATTCAACCAATGAATGTGCTATCTCCGGGTGTAAAACCAGCAGGGCAGGGAACATCCACAGATCGGCATCCCAAAATACGTGTCCGTTATAACCCAAACCCGATAACCCCATCGGCGATGGCGAATAGCTGGTGCCAGCCCGTGAAAACGAATACAGGTGGTAAAGCATGCTGTGCACATCCTGCTGAGCCTGCGCATCACCGTCAATTTTAATGTCGCTTTTCCATAACTCGTCCCATGCATTGTTATGGTATTGTTTCAGGCGTTCAACACCTTCCAGCTTTGCAAACATAGTAAGGCGTTCTGCCTCATTGAGCGGATCAGCGTTATGTGCCGATGTAATGGACGAGCCAGCCAGCGCATACTTATACGTTTCGCCCGCTGCTAAGCTTTTACTGAATTTCATCAGGTGCATGTTATTATCCCACATCTCGTGGATCACCCTTGGCTCCTGCCCGTGCGCTTCATTAAACAAAAAGGTATTTGATGCGCAGAGCTGTAATTTCCCTGTCGGGCTTTTTGCAGTTGAAGTAAGCAGGCTTATGGTTACATGAGGACGATCAATCTCGTTATAATAATTCTGTACCTCCTTCAAAGCATCCGGCGCTTCCATTACGCTGGCCGCGGTAATGGTTATTTGTTTTTTGGCGATGACGGAAACATCCATTAAAACCGTAAAAGGCAATTGCCGCAACGAATAATAGGTGTATTTTATGGATGCCTCATCGCCATAATCAAATGTGGTGGTAAAGGCGGCGTGCTGCATATCAAGCTCCTGCTTAAAATTGCTGATGTTGCCTGCGCTAATGCGTTTGCCGTTAATCTCCAGGTACATGTTAAGCAGGTTAAAGCTGTTGAGGAAATTGCTTACCCTGCCACGCCCGTAAAGATCATACGCTCCTGCCAAAACCACATTTTTTACCTTAAAAGGTTCGGGCGATGACACTATCCCTATCATCCCGTTAGCCACGGTGATCCCGTAATAATTAGCCGGATCAATTTTGTCAGCTTTGATGATCCATTGATCCTGTGCTGATGAAGGCCTGCTGTAAAATAAGCATACTGCCAATACAACTATAAATATTTTCCTCATTAATTTTCCTGTTTAAAAAACCTGATCTCTTTATTATTAAAAGCAACTGCATAGATCTTCCCGGTTGCCGTTTTTATGGTTTTGATATCCCTTACCTCCCCGCGCAATAAAAAACCGCCCGAAACAGAAGAAATGCTTTTAAGCAATCTTTGCTTGTCGATGGTTAAAATGTCGCCATAATCGGCATCATAAATGCCTTCATAAGGTAAAGTGCCGCTAAAGTTGCCGCCTGCAAGTATGCCTGTTGCATTGGGCAAAGTAAACGTGCCAAGGGCAAACAAAGGGGCCACTTGTGCCGAAGCAGGAAAAGCTTTAAACTCAAATACCCCGTTCCCTTTGTTAAAAAATACGCCCGATTTAAACGACTGTACCTTTAAAAATTTATCCTTATTTAACGAGTCTCCAAAAATTTCATTAACGGTTTTACCGGCAAAATCATGGTAATAAAGAAACTTCTTTTTTATTAATGGCACTTGCCTTTCAAGATCTCCTTTGCCCAAAAAAGTATAATCCTGCTGCGCTATACTATAAGTTAACAAAGGGTCGACTGTGCCGTTTTTATCAAGATCTGAAAGGAAGAGTTTTACCGGGTTTTGTTCAGTAGGTTTTAGCTTGGAGTTTAACCCGTAGTTACCGGCCAGGATATCAATTTTGCCATCTCCATCCACATCGGCCAGTACAATTTTTTGCCACCAGCCGCTTAATTTATCCATAGCAGGTTGGCGGCTTTGCACCAGCTTGCCTTTTTTATTCATAAATATTTTTACCGGCATCCATTCTCCGGCCACCACCAGGTCGGGCCAGCCATCGTTATCCAAATCAGCAAACACAGCGGAGCGGATCATCCCTGCATGTTTTAATTCTTCAGGAATAGCGGCTTTCTGAAAATGACCTTTCCCATCATTCATTAATAAATACGATTCCGGGATGCTGCCAAACTTACCTGCCTCCGGTGCACCGGCTATAAAAAAATCGGGGTAGCCATCATGATTAACATCAGCAACCGCAACCGCAGCTTTGTTAAGCCTGATGTCGGGAATATTTGTCGATCTTGTAAAATGTCCTTTGCCATCGTTTAAATAGAGCCTGTCGGCTAATTCCGGGGAGCCATTTGCTGCTTCATTTCCACCGCTAACTACATACAGATCAGGAAAGCCGTCATTGTTTACATCCGCAAATACGGCATCAACATCCTCGCTTAAGCTATCGGCAATAAAGGCGAGTTGAGGCGATTGTTTAAATCCACCGGTTTTTGTTTGAATAAACAATGCACCTGGCTGGCCTTTTGCGCCACAAACATAAAAATCTTCTAATCCATCATGGTCCACATCGGCAACTGCTATCCTCGGCCCTTCGGCCGAGAGCATGTGCGGGATCAGCGGCTGCTGGTTAAAATCGACAAAGTAGTCTTCTTTATGCTTCCAGTTTACCTGCATCTCTTTAGTAATATCCTTGAATATTGGTTTTTTGGGTGGGAAGAATGCCGTATATGAAAACTTTCCTTTGGCATTGGCTTGACTGATGTTTAAAGCCTGGTTTGTTTTTACAGTCTTTAAAACCTGGTAAGTTTGATTAGGCCAGACGACAAGAATACTGTCAATTTTTTTATGATCGCCCAACCCAAAGTGCAACCGCGCATCAACCGACGACTGAAACCCGCGGGTAAGCATCAATTGCTCATATTGCATTTGGCCACCGCAAAACACATATGCCTTAGTGCCGATACCAAAATGATTATCCTGTTTACCCGTAAAACCAAGGGTAATATAATTGCTGCTTTTGGAGGTGTTTTTATAGATGCTGGCTTCATGGTTTACATTGTTCACCACTAGGTCAAGCTTGCCATCATTATTCAAATCGGCGTAGGCGGCTCCGTTTGCCAGGCCGGGCTCTGTAAAGCCCCAGTCGGCGCTTTTGTCTTCAAATTTTTCGCTTTTAGTGCCTTTGTACAGGTAGCTATGTACAGCACCGGGAGGCATTTTATCCAGCACCAGGCTATCTGCCCCGCCGTTGCTGTTTAATAAACCCTGAATCTGATCGTTAGATACAAAAGCCACATAATCCATATCAAGCGCCCGCCGTTTAATGCCGTTGGCAATAAACAGATCTTTAATCCCATCGTTATCAAAGTCGGCCAATAAAGGGCTCCAGCTCCAGTCGGTGGCGGCAATGCCGTTCATTAGTCCAACCTCGCTAAAAGCTTCGCCGTTACCCATGTTTTTCTGCAGGCAATTGCGCGAGTATTGATTTTGAAAGCCGTTTTTTGAAATTTTAAACCGATACTGATCGTATGACTCATCGGCGCCATAGCTTTTTAGTGTTTTTTCATCCGCGGGCAGCATATCAAGGGTTATCAAATCCAGTTGACCATCATTATTGAAATCAGCCAGGTCATTACCCATGCTAAACCTGCTGTAATGGTTGAAATGTTTGGCGCCCGATTCCGTAAACGTGCCATTATGGTTGTTGATATAGTAATAATCGTTTTCGTGAAAATCATTCCCCACATAAATATCATCCCAGCCATCATTATTAATATCGCCAATGGCAAGGCCAAGCCCGTAACCCAGGGCGCTGCTATAGATGCCGGAACTGGCGGTGGCATCAACAAAATGCCCTTTCTGGTTCATATAAAGCTTGCTGCCGGCCAGCTTATTGGCAATATGCCTTGAGGAAGTGTCACCATACATAGAAACAGAATGGTCCGACTGGTTGAGCAAAAAGCAATCCAGCAAACCATCGTGGTTATAATCAAAAAATGCCGCCTGTGTGGAGAAACCCGAAAAGTCAAGCCCATATTCTGCCGATCGTTCAGTAAAGGTGCCATCGTGATTATTGATATACAACATGTTGTGCCCTTTAAGCCCAAGCTTTCCGGCAACTGCGCATACGTAAATATCAAGATACCCGTCATTGTTTACATCAGCCATGGTTACGCCAGTGCTCCAATCTGCAGTACCGGCAACGCCTGCTTTTTGGGTGATGTCTTCAAACTGGTAGTTGCCTTTATTTAAGTAAAGCTTGTTGCCCCCTTTTTGGTTGGCTGTAAAAAAAATATCGGGCAAACCGTCATTATTAATATCGCCAATAGCAACCCCACCACCGTTGTAATAATACAGGTAATCTAAAATTCCGGGCTTATCATTATCGCTGATGCGGTTTAAAAAATGGATGTTGGTTTGTGACGATGGCAGCGATTGAAATAATGGGGGAGGCGATGAGGGATTTTTTTTGCAGGAGGATGCGGCCAGGCATAAAGCTACTGTGATTACAATTAACGGGTGTTTTTTTAAACGCATTATCATAGCCTTATCTCAATAGTAATTATTACATATAGGGTACCATCACCTGCATCTCAACCAATGTGGTATCACTGGTAGGCAATTTATTATTTTCAAATCTTTCAAAAGGCAGTATCATCGGGTGAATGTAATTATCATTCATATACATCCGCATTGCATCATATAACTTTTCCTTGTCCCTGTATATCCCTTTAAAATAGCCAACTAATATTTTACTACGTGGCATATTCATGTATTCGATACTGTTATTAACAGCAACCTTCTTATTTACCGGCAGCCCCATAAGTATTTGCAGCGAATCGCCTTTATGCGAAACATACTGCAGCTGCAGGGGATAAACAACTTTTAAACTATTTTGCGAAACAAAATCATTTAGTTTAGCCTGCATCAGGCTACTTTGCCTATACAAGTCGCTTTTTAAAAGTGTACTTCTTTTAACGGCTATCATTTTTCCGGGTGTTTGCTCCCTTTTAATCAAAAAGCCATAATAAAGCCTTACGTCTTCTATATAATTTTTAAAACTGGTTATACCAGTATTTTTCAGATCATCATCTTTAAAGATTTTCATTAAACAGACAAGTCCATTAACTTTAAAAGTAACCGTAATGGTAGTTGTTAAGCCCCTTGACTCCGGAATAATTGTGAAACTGTAATTAAGCTTGTTATTATTGGTTACCCGGGTAACCAGCAGGTTATAACTATCCTGCTTCTTTACCAAAAAATATTCCCCGGAAATGTCGATTTTAAATCCTTTTGAACTAAGATTCTCTTTATACGCGGAGGAATCTTTGTTAATATCCGGTTGCCATTTTTTCCAGTTTCGCGGTGTAAATAATTGCTGATAACAATTAAAATATGATGCATTGATTTTTATGGTAACCTGTTTATTAAAAGGAATTATGAGCGCCGCAATTAAAACAATCAACAATAAACTTAATAGCACTAATCTTTTCATTTCCAGGTCAGCTTTCGCTAAATGTACTAATATAATTAACAGGCGGTTTGCAATATATTAAACTGTTTAAACAAAAATGGAACAGCCAAAGCCATTCCATTTTTGTATCTGTAAAAGAATCCAATTATTAAATTAATAACCAGGATTTTGAACCAATAAAGGATTCGTATTTCTTTGTGGTTGAGGTATAGGGAAAACAAAAGTATGAGTATCACCGTCCGCTACTTTTCCTGGTACACGTGCTCCGGTATAATATTGTTCGCTCGGGTTCGCTACTTCAAACCTGATCAGGTCATTTCTTCTCCAGCCTTCCCATGCAAACTCATGCCCGCGCTCCCACAGCAAATCATCAAGTGTTAATGAGCTCACAGCAGCTAAGCCAGCTCTCGCTCTTATTAAATTAACATTGGTTATTGCAGTTGCAGCATCACCCAAATGCCATGAGGCTTCAGCAGCCATCATATAAGCATCGGCTAATCGGAAACGCACGCCATCGTTACTGGTGCCCGGGCTGCCTGTACCTGGTTGCGGTTGGTATTTTACACTGCGTACACCTGCATATTTAAAGCTATCGGCAGGGTTGCTTAATTGAAGCACATATTTGCTAAGTACGGTACCGACGATAGGTGCACCGGCAGCTGTATATTGCTGGCCAATTATCCACATTTTTTTACGCACGTCGTTATCTGCGAACGAGTTGTAAAAGGCTGTTGGTGCGCAAAAACCGTTATACGGCTGGTTAACCAAATTGTAAGTTTGGTTGTTGTTATAATTTAGCGTGTACATTTGGATTACGTTACCACCAATAGCCGGATTATTGAAAGGGATAACAAAAATATTCTCAACAGATCCACGGTTATTATACGTAAAGTTGTCAAAGAAATTAGTCTGCAGGCTGTATTTACCTGAGTTAATAACCATGTTTGAATATTTTAAAGCATTGGCCCAATCGGCAGTGCCAGTATATACCTGCGCGTTTAAGTACAATTTAGCCAGCAGCATATATCCACCCCACTGGTTAAAGTGCCCATAAATAGCAGGGGTAGTTGAGGCATTGTCTGCAGATAACAAAGGGACATTTTTTAACAGGTCGCTAACCAGGTAAGCGTAAATATCAGCCCTTTTTACAGGGGCAAGGCTTGCGCTGGTGCTGTAGGTAGTAACCAATGGTATATTACCATACAAATCTGTCATTAAAAAAATATAATAATCTCTCAAAACGCTTATTTCAGCAATAAGAGCCGGAGCATTTGCCGGTTTTGTTGGCAACCCATTAATAATGCTGATAACGAAATTACATTTAGTAATACCATTGCTAAGGTCGGTCCATCCACCATTGTCGTTTTGGTTATTAGCGTCTACTGTGTGCAGCCATAATTGCTGGTGTTCGCCACCATCGTACCAGTCATTACCGCGTGTGGGTATTACCATTTCAGCAACCGCTGTTTACGAATACAGCGTGTTTTATAACCAAAACTTTTTTGCATCGGCACAGCAAATACTTGTTCCTTCAGGTTTAGATAATAACCTGGGTACAGGCTTATCGCCGGTTTCAAATCCAATAGGTTCATACAAAGACGAATATGAGTTACA
>Ga0206988_1053_pt2 | contig 28601 bp, 22 predicted proteins | sample Alteio_BWMinCont_12_FD_153263 | JGI IMG/M metagenome (GOLD analysis project Ga0206988, IMG submission 153263) | Enriched cells from forest soil in Barre Woods Harvard Forest LTER site, Petersham, Massachusetts, United States -... | ecosystem: Environmental > Terrestrial > Soil > Temperate forest >... | reverse complement strand
CTTTTAATAAATGTAATTGGTTTTTAGCGCGTAAAATATCAATCACTTGCAGAACTTGCGGGGCAGAAAAACCAAATTTAGCTTTTTCACCGCTGGTATTTTGCCATTTACCATTGCCGATAGAAGACAATCGGACGCGGATACCAATACACGGTTCAATTTTTAATTTTTCTGCTTCTTCTAAGACTAAATTTAATTCGGATAATTTTTCTAAAATAATACAAACGCGATGGCCTAATCGCTGACCGATCAAGGCCAAACGAATATATTCTCGGTCTTTATAGCCATTACAAACAATGACTGATTCAGGGTGTGCCGATAAAGCCAAAGTCGCTAAGAGTTCAGGTTTACTGCCCGTTTCAAGGCCGACCCGGGTTTGCGTATTGTCTAAGATCGCCTCGACAACTTTCCGCTGTTGGTTGACTTTGATTGGATAAACGCAGGTAAAAACACCGCGATAATCGTTTTCTTTGATCGCCCGCGTGAACGCATCGTATAAGGTCTGAATACGTTTTTGCAAAATATCAGTAAAACGTACCAAGACAGGGAAAGAGAGCCCCATTTCTTTAATACGTTCCGCAAGTTCACTTAAATCAATACTGGCCTGATTACCAGGCCCTTTTGGATAGGCTTGCAAGCGGCCCCGTTCGCAGATATCAAAAAAACCATCGCTCCATTGGGCAACTAAATAAGCATCACGCGCATGTTGCGCCGACCATTCGACCATCAGTTTTGTCCTCGTCAGTTGATTGAGTGGAAAATACACGGTTTAAACTCAAACCTTGGCGATGACGCCAAGCGCCTTTTTGATAAGCATGGCCTGCAATTAATGGCAAAGCGAGGGTCACTTCAGAAAATACCATTTGTTCATGCACCACGGATACTTTGCCCCACGAACACGCTTCTCGTAATGTTGAGCCAGACAAGGCCCCATCCCGTTCGTCTGCAACCGTAATTTGTATGGCATATTTGTGTAGCGGGACTTCAGCACTCAATAATTCCGCTGCAACGACGATATCTTGCGCAAAATTTTTGGGGGTCCCTCCGCCCAACATAAAAAGCCCGGTTTCTTTGAGGTTGATCTTAAGTTGGGTGAGTTCGCGGAAATCTTTGACTGAATCGATGCTCACGTGGTTTTTAGGAGAAGCCATTTGATGCATGACTAATCCGAAACCGGCACTACAATCGCTAAAAGCAGGGACAAAAATAGGGATGTTTTTTTGACAAGCACGTAGCACAATTGATTGAGCATTAGGATGGTTTTTTTCTAAAAAACGGCCCATTTCATAAATAAATTCACGTGAAGAATAAACACCCGGTGGTAATGAATTGGCGATCGTCGCAATGGTATTGTCACAAATACGCAGTTCATCTTCATTAATTAAAGTATCGTAAATACGATCGATAGCAAGCGATTGTAGTTCTTGGTCGTCTAAATGGGGCGAACCCTGATAATGCTTAAAGCCGAGCCCTTCAAAAAAATCCTGATCGACGATGTTCGCACCATTCGATACGATAATATCGACCATATTATTGTCGATCAAATCGAGAATAACTTGTTTCATGCCGGCACTGACTAACGATCCTGCAATACACAAAATGATACCGCATTGCGTTTCTGCCAACATTTGAGAATAAATCTTTGCAGCACGGCTTAGGTTTTTAGCTTGAAAAGCCGTTTCTCCCATCGCATCTACCAAAGATACGAAATCAAATTTTTTAATATCAAAATGCGTCACTTCTTTTGACAGCAATTGCTCTTTAGTTTGTTTCATGGTCGTTTCTCCTAGGGGCGCTTTCCGGCCTAGACTTCAAGTCAAAGCTCTAAGGGGGAGATAATTTAAACTAAAATGGAAGAATTTACCAGAGGAATTTTAATGTTAGTAAGGTCGGGGACTTTTAAAAAAACCCGAGAAACTTTTGGGCGAGTGTTGCATAATTGCAGGCTGAAAATAGTGCGGGGCTAATGATATTTTTCGTCAGTTTTCTACAAGGATAATTTAATAATACCTTAAGGAAAATAGGATATACTTGCTGCTTATAAAATAACCAGCCGTGGGTGTTTCAAAATGCTCCATCATATAACTGTATCCGAATCAACACACAATAGCTGGCTGTATTGTGTCAATGAAGACGGCTTAAAAGAATCGACCTATAAATTACATATTGCTTTAGGGAAAGATTATTTTGACCAGTACGAAAAGCAAATATATGAATTACTAACAAAAGCGGTTGAAACTGGTATTGTCCCTAGTTTTAAAAGGTTAAATTGCGGAAATGGCCAAGATTTAAGAGCTATTTTAGGCACAGAAGAAAAAACGATCACAGAAGATGCCAGAACAAGATTATTTAATAATCCGTTTACAGTTTATTTGTATGACGAGCCCAACGATAAGGCAATTGCGCAGCTATGCCAAGAAATTGAATTAATTTTGAAAGACGTTCCGCCAGTTAATACAAGCCAAGTCAGCATTGCTGACCTGCCTTTTACTGCACATATTACTTTTCGTCAAGACAACCTGGGCGGTGAATATATTGCGATCGCTGGCGCGTCTTCTGCTCAATTAACTAGTTTAAAAGAAGAAGCTGAGCAATCTCAAATTTACAAACATTTGAAACTGGCCCTTGCAGAAGGGAAGGCCGGCCCCACTAAAAATGAAGTACTTGATTTTTATAATGCCAATTACGCTAAATTAAGCAAAGGACTAAATGCACATGATACAAGGGCCCAACTTAATGCTGCCTGCACCTTATTAGGGATTGAAAAAAAAATAATTTTAGAGAGAAATACGCCTAAAGAAAAATACCTTAATTTAATCAACAAACAATCAAGAGCAATTAAATTAAAATTTCATCCGGATAAAAATCCCACTTGTTTCAGCGCGGCCGGCCAGCTTTTTCAATTGGTCTTAAAAGCAGAAGCTTTTTTAAAAGAAGTTATTGAAAAGCCACACTTGGTCGATTTTACAATCACATTAAAACAAAACCCTAAAAAACCACAACACCAATATGAACTAGCAGAAGGGTTTAAAAAAGACCCTTATTATTACGCATTCATGGCAAAAGATAATAAAACCTTCATACTAAAACAATTTTGGGAAATAAAAACTGAAAAACATACTATTTTTTACGAAACCCAAGACAATCTTGGCGACGATACGTCCAGTCCGGACGAACAAAAAACAGAACACAAACCCTCGTCCGCATTAATGCGGTCGGCACAAATTTTAGAAGTCTATCAGCCTGCTGTCCAATTTTTGGATAAACCAAAAAATGTTAAACTCTGCGGCCCTGAGGCCTTTTACCATTTGTTTATGTCAAATGCGTTGCCAAATCATTTTAGCCAGTATCATTTATACATCGCCATGGGTAGTGATAAAGATACAGGATACAGTATTAAACACGCTGAATTACTAAAAAAAGCGCTACAAACTATAGAATTTATATGTTTTTCTGATAGCAATTATTTAATTGACCTTGCCATAAAGGCCACTAAAGAAAAAATTATAAATATTGGTGAAACACCGCATGAAGTATTGCTTTATTATCTTAAAAACCATCCCGAAAGCATTTATAGCCGACGTATTGATAAATTCATAAAATATCAAGATTTTGATGCCAAGGCCTTTGTCAAAAAAATTCTATCTGACGAAGACCGTCATGCACTTTATCAACTACAGGACGGGACTATAGATAATTTGCTCGCATTAGACAAGTCGCTTTGTCAATTAGTGTTTAATGATCCACTTTTATTTAAAAAAATATCAGATTATTTTTGGCATTATCGTATTGTTGGGCCTTTTATTTTAAACAAATGTGGTGGATTTGACGGCTATTGTAAAGAAATTTTAAAGCTAATATTATATGGCCTTGCACCGGATTTATCTTTTCTTTCACTATCACAAATTAAAAAATTTTCGCAGTTTTTCGAAACAGCCACGTTAGCTGTTGAACATCATTTTGCAGTTGAAATCCCGCGCTGGGCCCATGAGCACCTTCACGCTGAAATTGCAAAGAAAGAACTCAATATGCTCCACTTGCCAAAGGATTTTATTTTATCAACAGACTATTGCAAAATTAAAGATGAAATCTTAAAAGACAATTTTTTGATAGTAAATGCAATAAACAAAACGGTATTGGAATTGTTCCTTGATGATAAAGACATTCATTGGGGGTTTTATTTGGATATTTTATTTCAAATGCAAGAAGAGGATACACAGCTATCTACAAAATTTCTGGCTGTTTTGCAAAAAGAATTGCAGTCTTGTGAAACAGCACAATTTGATAAAGAAACTTCATTAGCAGATAAAATTAAGGGACTAAAGGAATCAAAGGAGGCGTCGGAAATTTCTAAAAACGCTAGAATGAAATTCAAAGAAGACAAAATAGATGCATTAAAAAACGAATTTATCAAGTGTTTAACCTCCGTTCCAATCAATGAAGAGGAAATTAAAAAAATAAAAACACAGTTTTATATTTTTGGATTTAAAAACACAAAAGAATTTTATGAGCATGTTAAAAAACTTGTTAATCGTTTATATCAATTGCCTTATGAAAAATTATTGACGAAAAACCTAGCCGAAGAAGAAAAAGACCAAATAAAAAAAGACTTGCACGCTTATAGTGATGCTTGTGATGTTCTTTGTTCATGGGACGAGCTCCCTTTTAAATCAATATTAGAAAATGATGCTTATTCAATGATGCGCTCCATTCTATCCGTTGATGGTTCTGGATGTTTTGGGCACTCAACACGTCATAGGCAATATCACAAATTTGGAATAGATCCAAACAAAGACCCCCCTCTAGATGCGCTAGAAAAGTTATTTTTTGTATATGATTGCGCAAAGCAACCTCAACTTTTTTATGAGGCGCTTGGCCTAATTATACATAAAAAATTTCCTCTCGAAAAAGATCAAGATCCAGTTGTTTTCTCAAGGGATGAAATAGAAAAATATCTATTGGACCATTTAGATTATGAATTATGTGTATTTGCTGATGGGCAGAGAGAAAGTGCTCCCTACAAATTTCCTATGTATTTTGATAATCAAAACATAAAAAAATTCCAAGATCTTCGAGCATTATATCTTAAATTAGGACATGAGCAACATTATCAAGCCATGATACAAGAAGTTTATAAAGAATTAAATGCTAACAAAAAGATTCACCAATATATCTTGATCCGAAAATATGAAAAAAACAGGGTTAATCCAAGCCTGGAAGCGCTCGCGATCCAGGAAATGCAGAAACAACTTAAATTGCTGTTTAAAAAAAATCTCCTGCTCGATGAAAAAGTCCATTTTTATTCAAACCAAACTAACAAAAAGCTAGTTCTTTTGCGAGATCAATTGTTTTTACCAGGCACTAGAACATTAGAGGAGTATTTTAATTTAATAAAAAAATTGAAATCTTTGCCTGACAAAGAAATGACGTCTTTATTTCAACATAACTATGAAACTATCAAAAGCGAACTGCAAACAAGCTCCCTCTTTTCGATGACAGATTATGGAGATTTGCCAGAGGACGTGGCCACCATAGCAGGCACAGATAAATGCTTGTCTATACCAAAAACAATCATTCAAGAAACCACGCCTTTTTTAGCGCGGTTAGAAGAAGAAATCAATAAGGTGTCGAGGAGGGAAGAAAAATATGAAGGCGACCCAGTGTGCTCTACTACTGCCTTAGATTTATCTAGCGCAGCTAAATTCAGACAAGCACTCGTTGAGTTATTTAACCAATTAAAAAAATGCGAACCGGCATCAAGAAAAGCCTCTCATATTGCAAATGAAACAGCAAACATGTTGCAAAAAATTCGGGAAACCAAAGCAGACGACCAAAGTACCTGTAACAAGCTCATGATCATCCAATACTATGCAAAAAAATGTGAAAGGTCGGTCTTTGGGTGGGACAAAATTTCTCGATATGTTGGTTGCGTTGTTGCGGCAGCAGTCGGCTTTGTAGTCGGTGCCGTGGTCGGCGGGCTAATTGGTACAGCACTTGGCGCATTTTCAGGGCCTGGCGCTGTTTTTACCGGTGCCGTCGGTTTTTTTGCTGGTGGATGCAAGGGTGCGGCAATAGGCGCCTCTTTGTTTGGTGCCTCTGCCTTAGGCATCACGACCGGCTTTTTTGCTCATAAATATGTCTTTTTTAGGCCAAGCAACGATGAATTAGACCAGGCCGTTGAAAAAGTGGTAACAACATCAAAGTCTATGCTCAATACTGCTCATTAAGTGAAAGACACAGGCCCAGACGCGCAAATGTGATATATTTATAGGCAATGATGTTGTATAAAAATAGGTTTAAAGCGCAGTATTTTGTAATCTATTATGTTACCTTTGATTTTTTTAAGGGTTTTCTGAATATGGCCTTGTTGCCTTTCATTGCTGATCAAGATTTGGAACTTGCCGTCAAGCATTTATTATTAATTGCAGATAGTGCTTTACAAGAAGCTGAAAAGGAGTTTAATAAAAATGTTATTGATCCTTTTGCCGCTATGTTTGAAATGGCCGGGTTTAAAATTGATGAAGAAACCTGGCGGGCCAATGAAAAAACTAGAAAAGCACAAAAATCTTTACAAAACCATGTCGGGGCTTTTCATCAAAAAATTTTAGGCCAAATTGCAGGTTGGCGAGACCTTGGAACAGGTGGCATTCTTGACCTTGAATCCACAGAACGCAAAATCATTGCCGAAATTAAAAATAAATATAACACCATTTCTGGAGGGAAATTAAAAGACCTATATGCCGAACTTGAAAGTTTAGTCATGCCAAAAACCAGTTTATACAAAGGATTTACTGCTTACTATGTCGAAATCATTCCTAAAGCGCCAGAACGTTATGATAAGCCTTTTACGCCCTCTGACAAATCGATGGGCAGCCGTAAAAGCGAAAATGAATTAATTAGAAAAATTGATGGTTATTCTTTTTATGGCATTGTCACAGGCATTGATAATGCATTAGCGATGCTTTTTAATGCATTGCCGGAGGTGATTAGAAAAACAGGCCATTCAATCAACGGCGATTATTTAAAAAATTTTTTCACTGCGGCGTTTGGCCCACCACAGATATGCCCCGTCTGACTGTGCAATAGCTTTAGAGAAAGCTGGTTAAACGACACCCTCCTTAAAGCCTCATTGACTTCCCTTGAATTCCCTTTAGAATTGAGGTAACCATGACTAACGTTGACTAAGGATACTCATGAAGGAATTCTACTCCCTGACAGAAGTTGCCGATATGCTTTCTGTCTCTAAAGAAACCTTACGCCGTTGGGACAAAAACGGTTCATTAAAACCGATTCGCCATCCGATTAATAATTACCGCGTCTATCCTATCGCTGAATTAAAAAAATTTGAACAGTTGGGCTTTTTGTTTGACAATCGCCCGATTGAGCGCCCTCAGCCATTAAGGCCCTATTCTATTGTCGAATTATTTGCAGGCGCCGGCGGATTGGCCCTTGGTCTGGACCTGGCCGGCTTAAATTGCGTATTATTAAATGATAATAATCGCGATGCCTGTGAAACATTAAAAAAAAATCGCCCTCATTGGAACGTGGTTGAAGGCGATGTCGTCAATCTTGATTTTTCTTCTTATCGTGGCAAAGTAGACATCGTTGCCGGTGGTTTCCCTTGTCAAGCATTCAGTTATGCCGGCAAAAAATTAGGTTTTAAAGATGCACGCGGCACATTGTTCTATGAGTTTGCGCGGGCCGTCCAAGAAATTAAACCATTAATTTGCATTGGCGAAAATGTTCGGGGCTTGCTTAATCATAATCGCGGCAAAACATTAAAAGGCATGGTGTCGATTTTAAATGAGCTAGGTTATGATGTTTTGCCGCCTTATATTTTAAAAGCCATTTTTTATCGCGTCCCACAAAAACGCGAGCGACTATTAATCGTCGGCTTGCAGCGCGGCAAAGGCCTTATGTTCGAGCCGCCCATACTACACAAAGAAATACTGACTTTAAAAGACGCTTTAAAAAAAGGCCGTTTATATGAAAAAGACGTGCCCCTTTCTTCCGGCCAACAATTTTCTAAACGTAAAAAAGACATCATGCAAAAAGTACCTCCTGGCGGCTATTGGCGAAACTTACCTTTGAAATTACAAAAAGAATATATGCAAAAAAGTTTTTATCTAAGCGGCGGCAAAACAGGCATGGCGCGACGTATGCATTGGGACGAACCCTGTCTCACGCTTACCTGTAATCCTGCCCAGAAACAAACAGAACGCTGCCATCCCGATGAAACCAGGCCCTTTACCGTACGCGAATATGCACGTATTCAAACCTTTCCAGACGAATGGCAATTTGTAGGTTCGCTTTCATCGCAATATAAGCAAATCGGTAACGCTGTGCCTATCAATTTAGCATCAGAAATCGGCTATGCTTTAGTACGCTCTCTAAACCGATATTATGCAGAACGTAACAAGGCTTAAAGCATGGAAAAAATACTGAAGGCCACACTGGTTGATGGCCAGTTCCAAGGTATTTCTGAGGCACGATCAAACATGATGAAAGCCGTCAAAGCACAAGGAAACCATACAACTGAGATTAAATTTTGCGAGGCCCTCATTAATGAAGGCATCTTAGGCTGGGAAAGACAATCAAAAATGATCGGCAACCCAGACGTATTTTTCCCACACTATAATATCGCTGTTTTTTTAGATGGTTGTTTTTGGCATGGTTGTCTTATCTGTGGGCATATACCCAAATCTAATTTCAAGTACTGGCAAACTAAATTAAAACGGAACATTGAACGTGACCTTGCAAAAACTTCGATTTTACAATCACAAGGGTTTGTCGTCTTGAGGTTTTGGGAACATGAAATACTCAATGATTTAACGCACTGCGTGGGCCTGCTGAAAGAGAAAATAGAGTATTATCTGAATGAATTATAAAAAAATCGAGCGTGTTCATTAAAGTGTGTCAACCCGTTCTATCGTGCCTAGCCCACTTTAAACGACGCTCTCTATCTTGAGGTGCAATGGGTATATTATGCCGCAAACAAATTTTAGTGTTGTGTTTCATATTGAACCTGAAACACTTAAAAACATCGCGCCCTTTTATGGAATTGATCCTAAAAGCATTAATTCGCAAACGCCATTAAAATTACAAATAATCGCCAACTTTGACGAGGAAAAACAAACATTCTCAGTTACCAAAATAAGGGGGGATTTTTATCAAGCACGTATAAAAGACGAAGACACAGCAATTACTTTGCAGGATATTATTCGCGCTGAAAAACGAACCACTTTATCCTATCATACAAACAAAACATTTAAAGAACAATATCCCTATTTTACCAGCGCTGCAAATATTGATTTAATCGATCAACTGAGACAGAAAGGGATCATAAGCGAAGCTTTCGATAATCAACTATCCTGTCCTTCAAAAGAACTTTTCGAGTGTGTCGATTATTACAAAGAAAAACTATCTTTAGGCAGAGAAAAATATATTGCTCAAAAACAGGAACAAAAATTTAAGCCAGATGAAAAGATATCACCTGCCTCAATAGAAATAAAAGCACCCCCTGCAAGTGATAAAAAAGAACAAACCTTATTTGATGCCCAAACATTATTAAAAAGAAAAATCGACAAGTACATGTTTAAGGCCTCACAAAGAAATTATCCACAAAATATTTTTCGGCGCTATTCTGCGATGTTAATGTTAGATTATATTGCAAACGACCTTACCTCCGTCGAAGGATTGGTCCAGCATTTGACAGGGCACTTGACTGCAACGATTGCAAATCATACAAAGATCCATCAGTCGAGTTGGTTTGGTTTTTTGCATCGTTTACATAAACCGGCATTAGCTGATGTTTATCAAGATGTATTAGATTTTTTAAAAAAAACAGCGCCCCAAACATTTGAAGAAACGACGGCCCGAAAAGATAAGTTACCAATAGATTTAAGCGTGTCTGCAATTATTAAAGGCCCCTTGTTCAAAAGGGTCCCCATTGATATCGCTGATAGAGAAAAACGTTTAGAAACAGAACTGTTGCTTGCAGATGAAGAATGGGTGCAAAAACACACGCCCTCTTAAACTTTATCTAATTGTTTTTTTTAGCTTTTTCTCAACACCCCGGCGCTCGCACGATAACAGCAGAAAAATACGTTATAATATACGTTATAATAAACATATACCCAAGAGCGCTTCAATTTTAGGTATTTAAAATGACATATGGGAAGAGATTAAAAAGATTTTTTAAGGTCGACGCAAGATGTATTTTAAACACCTAAAATTGAAACGCTTTAGGTATATAGATTAGAGGATTTTTTGTGCAATCAGGCCCTCCTAAGAAGCTCATTACTGGTTCCTTAATCGCAGAAATTAAAAGCATTGCGGGACGTCATTTTTTCTCAGAATTATCTGATATCAAAAAAGCGGTCCATCACGCTATTACAGAATTTAAAACACAAGATAAACCAGACCAAGCTGATCGTTTACAGTCCTATTATGATAGGGGGTTTGGCCGTATACCGCTGGATATATGGCTTTTTACCTCAAGGGCCAAAAAAAACGAATGGATTGCCGCGTTTCAAGACCAATTGGCCCTCTTACGCATGTCCGAAGTGACTGCGGTAAGCTTTAAGGCGCCCGAAGCAAAATTTTCTTTAGATAATTTTTATAAAAAAATAATTGATTATGTCGATACGCCATTTCGCATAGCGCTTGATAACATTATTAAAGATGAAGAAGCTGCCCTTCATGGCGGCCCTGTTTTTTCAGCCATTAAAAAACATAATGGGCTGCAAGATGCTGAGTATATCAAAGAAAATTTAAAGCAATTGATTCAATATATAAAACAATTTAAATCTAAGCCAGAGTTCGCGGTATGTGCTGACGAATTTAAAAAAACATGCCCTTCTTCTGGGCCTGATTTTGAAATATTTTTAAAAAAAATCTTAAAAATTGCTAATGCAGCACTAGGCAGTGATGATTATAGCACAATTTTAGGGAATACCTCGGCGTTACAGCATTATTTATTGAGTTTTTATAATCTTTCTCACCCCGACTACCGGCTTGCACCCAGCGAGCTTTTGACCATGCTGCCCGAAATTGATTTTGATCAAGAAGAAATTAAAACCCCGCAACCCGCACAAGATCCAGCACGATTAAAAGAACAATTAGACACAATTGTTAATACTCATATCAAACGAATCCAATATTTTGAGGTGTTACAGGTGATGTCCCTCGATAAAATTGAAAAAAAATCAGCAAAAGCCAATCAATTTTATTTGCTAAAGCAACCCTCAGGCGAATGGGGCTTGTATCATTTTGACACAAAAACTGTTGCCCCTAAAAAAATCCCATTATACAAAATTCCTGGTTTGAAAGACATCCTTACTGAAATGAAACCTACGGATTTTTTAAAAAACAAAAGCGGGATCCAAAGCTTACTGACAAAATATTTTACCTTAAATGAACAGATTAACCGTTTTAAAAATTTTGGCGTAGTGATGTCATCTCAGTTACCCGAAGACATTATGGGAATAGATCGTTATAAATTTTATTTGATCCAACAAAAACCCATGGGTTTTAAATTATATGTACCTGATAAAAGCGCCAAGCATTTCATTGAAATATCGCCTTCATCGTTCCCGGGGTTAGAAGATCTTATAAAAAAAATAGAAGCGCCTTCAATCAGGGCCGACTCCTACCAACTGAGTGAACATTTTGGACAAATTAAAGAAATCTTATTTAGGTATGCATTGGCCCTACAGACCAATGTTTATGCTAAGATTGATCAACAACTATTTATATTTGTTAATTTTTATTTAAGGGAAACCCCACCTGATTTTTTAAAAATTTTTATCGCGGCGTCCTTGGCAAAACAAAAAATGCATCATGAACGTGATGCGTTAAGGGCGATATGCAAAGCCATTGAAACTTTCTTTCCTATCTATAACAATGATGAATGGCTCGCCCAAGCCTTATCAAAAAATACAGTTTATGAAAACATCGTGCTTGATTTTAATAAAATGTGGGTCACTCACTTAGACAATATACAGCAAGATTTTACCCCTCGTGCGATTGATGAACTGACCCATCAAGAAGGAAGCAAGGTCTTAGCTGAAGCAGGCATAGCCATTAACGCAATCATAAAAAAATCCCAAAAAAATTACGGTAATTTTAAGGAAAATCCTCAAGACACAAAAAAATATATCGAAATAGTACAAAATTGCCTCGAAGAATTGTTTGATCTAAAACATGATATTCTTCTCGCAGATGCCATACCTGACATGGCCCCTTTATTAAAAGGCTTTGCTAATGACCATATAAATAACATAAACAAGCAAATTGCTGCTTTAGAAAAACAATTGCTCCAATATCAAAATTATATCAAATCTATTAATAAAATCGACAAAGCACTTAAAGAAAAAAAGGCCCCTGATTTAAGCATGATCGAATTGGAAATAAAGCCAACCAAAAAAACAGAAAACCCGACGCCCAAAATAATCCCCCCTGATGAAAAAACTTCCGTCGAGGGACCGCCCCCGGCCTCTTCCCCTTTAGCCGAAGAAAAGGTGCCCATCGAAGCCCCCATACCTGATGATGTTAAATCTGCGACATTAATTACACCGTTCTTAGCAGAAATTGATGCCATTTATAAAAACAAGTCACTTTCACAACATGATTTTTTTGATTGGCTTAAGGCAGAAGCTTTTGTGAATAATATTGAAATAAAAGGCAACGTTTATTCAACGCAATATGATCCTAATGAAGCCAGCAAAAGACAAATGGGCCTTAGCCTTAAGCTTAAGGCCTTGAAAAAAATTACAGCTTTTTTGACTACATCGCCTCCTCGTTTGCGCAACGAACAAATTCTACAAATCAGCCCTACGTTAAAGTTCGATAAATTATTGATGGCGCTTATTTTTGCCAATGCGACCACTCGGCTACCGAATGCCTCTCCTCCTCCGGCAAAATATTCTTTGTCATTTAATGGTTTTCATTTTGAACGTTTTAAATTTTTTAAAAAAAGGCCTAGTGCGCCCGTTGTCAAAGAAGATGTGAAATCTACGTTAATCAAAACAATATATCAATTAGCGACTTCAGATCAAAAACATGCGGAAACAATTAAAAAATATAACGAGCAATTAACACAATACCAAGGCTCAGTAAAAGACCCCAAAGAACAAACCATTGAAGGTTTTATCACGTTTTGTCAGAAATCTTCCGCCCCTAAACCTTGACTCCACGCTGCCACTTCTTTCGCAAAATAAGTGAGAATGGCATCCGCGCCAGCGCGTTTTATGGCAATCAATGATTCTAATATGGCTTCTTTTTTTGAAAGCCAACCACGTTCAATGGCGGCCTTAAGCATCGCATATTCACCGCTTACCTGATAGACGAAAGTGGGCACACGAAACTCTGATTTAATTTGATAAACAATGTCTAAGCAAGGCATCCCCGGTTTAATCATGACAATGTCAGCGCCTTCTTGTAAGTCTAAAGCAATTTCATGTAAGGCTTCGTCTCGATTATGTGGGTCTAATTGATAACTGCACTTGTCTGCTTTACCGAGCGCCTTAGCAGATCCCACTGCATCGCGAAAAGGACCATAAAAATGCGAAGCATATTTGGCTGAATAAGCCAGTATTCGGGTATGTACAAATCCTGCGTTTTCTAACGCAGTACGAATGACGCCAATCCGGCCGTCCATCATGTCTGAAGGGGCAACTATATCGGCACCGGCTTCAGCATGGGACAACGCTTGTTTTACCAAGATAGCGGTCGTTTCATCATTTAATACATAAGCATTTTCATCAATCAAACCATCTTGGCCATGGGAAGTGTAAGGATCAAGCGCCACATCAGAAATAATGCCCAATTCAGGGCAGGCGCATTTCAATGCGCGTATGGCACGTTGAACTAAACCATCTGATGCATGGGCCGCTTCCCCCGTTAAAGTTTTTAAATTTTCATCAATTACTGGGAACAGTGCAATTGCAGGCACCCCGAGCCGCATGAGTTCTCCGGCTTCTATTAATAATAAATCAATCGTCATGCGGTCGATACCTGGCATTGAGGCAATCGGCTGCCGAATATTTTGGCCTTCCATGACAAAGACGGGGCAAATTAAATCATCCACGGTCAATCGCGTTTCTGCCATTAAGCGTCGAGAAAAAAGGTCTTTGCGCATTCTGCGTAATCGGGCATTTGGAAACTGTCGAGCTATTTTCTTCACCGTAGAAAGCCTTAATTTATATATGGGCGCCCTAGAAACTGTCATTTAAAGTGTGTAAATATCGCCCAGCCTTCCAGGAAAGATGGGGCGGGAAGCACTTAGGAGGAGCCTGCGCGAGAGAAATGATTATATAGCATCTTGGGGTGTAATGGGTATATATTAGTAGGCTCATTATCATGAAAAATCGAATGCACCATCAGGCCAGAATTGCGATCTTCCCGACACAACCGTCCTTGCATGAAAAAGCCCAACAATATGCAAGCCGTCTTGCATTGCCTATTGTTTTTTCGCGAGGCGCTGATTTTAATTATTTACTGGTCATTTCACCTGAAAAAATGAGTCTAATAGAAACAATACCAAAAGGCCGAGAACTTTATCTCGATTTTTTATCAGGCAAGGCCCACTATCGGCAAAAAAAAGCAAGCTTAAAGAAAGAGTTGCTTGCGCGCGCATTAGGATTAAAACCAAAAGAACGTCCGTGCATTGTCGATGCGACGGGCGGTTTTGCCCAAGACAGCCTAATACTTGCGACCTTGGGCTATCCAACAATCATATTAGAACGGTCAGGGGTTATTTATACGCTGCTCAAAGACGGTTGTGACCGCGCAAGCTCACAGTTAGAGGCCCTTAAACGACTCACGCTCATCCATGCTGATGCCATTGTTTGGCTTAAAAATAACCCGCAACCAGACTTAATTTACCTTGACCCCATGTTCCCAAACCACTCAAAATCAGCTTTGGCTCGCAAACAACTCCAATTTTTTCAGCGTATTGTAGGCCAAGATGACGATGCATCCTTACTGTTCGAAACAGCTTTAGCTTGTGCTAGACAACGGGTTGTGGTAAAAAGACCTCGCTTGGCAAGTTCTATTACCGAACAGAAGCCAACTTATTGTTTGGCCGGTTCTAGTTGTCGTTTTGATGTATATTTAAAGTAGGCCACATGAACATTTTTCACCCCATACTGAATTTTATCGTTCATCTCGATCAACACTTGCTATTTTTTGTGAATACTTATGGTATTTGGACTTACTTTTTATTGTTTTTAATCATTTTTTGTGAGACCGGTATTATTTTAACGGCCGTCTTGCCTGGCGATTCATTATTGTTTGCAGCCGGCGCACTAACGGCCAATACTCAAGTCTTGGATGTCCATCTTTTATTTTGTTTATTAGTGGTTGCGTCCGTCGCGGGCAACGGTTTAAATTATTTTATTGGCAAGTGGTTAGGGCCCAAAGTATTTTTTTCCAATCAATCTTGGATTTTTAATCAAAAACACTTAAGCAAGGCCCATCATTTCTATGAACGTTATGGTGGCAAAACCATCATTATCGCTCGTTTCTTGCCAATTATTCGTACCTTTGCACCTTTTCTAGCGGGCATCGGTTATATGAAGTATCGCCAATTTTTAATCTTTAGCTTGATTGGTGCTATGCTCTGGATTGGATTATTGGTTTATGGGAGTTTTTTATTTGGTAATATCCCAGTGGTAAGAGAACATTTTTCGTTGGTCATCGTTGCGATCGTTTTTTTATCTATTCTGCCCGCAGCGATCGAATTCATCCGTCAAAAACTGGCCCATGTCAAAGAAAGCAACGAGTATTAAACATCGATAACATGAAGTCTCATAAAATGTCTTATCTGTCGTAAAAATGTTATTAACTGCATCTATCTAGACAAAACTACCGGCATCGTGCAGAATGCTATTCCCTTTGAAGATTAAATTAATACGAATAGGAGAACAATCGATTTATGGCTATGGACATGCGAAAAATTCGCAAACTGATTGAACTAATTAATGAAACGGGCATTGCTGAAATTGAAATCCGAGAAGGCGAAGAATCGGTCAGAATCACCCGAGAAAGCAACCGCCTTGCACCGACAACGGTCATTGCAGCGCCCTCGCCCTTACAATCCACCTTGCCGCCTACATCCAATGTACCGTCTACGGCACCTCCTCAAGCTGCGCCAGAAATTGCCAGCAATGACAAATACTTAGTGAAAGCTCCCATGGTTGGGACAGTTTATTTAGCGCCCTCCCCTGGCGCGAAAAAATTTGTTGAAGTGGGGCAAGCGGTCAAAATAGGTGATACTTTGTGCTTAATCGAGGCCATGAAAATGTTTAATCAAATTGAAGCTGACAGAACAGGCACCATCAAAGCCATACTGATCGAGACCGGCGTCCCTGTTGAATTCAATCAACCATTATTTGTGATCGAATAAGGCAGGACGTTATGCTAGATAAAATCGTTATAGCCAATCGCGGAGAAATCGCCCTGCGTATTTTACGCGCTTGCAAAGAATTAGGAATCAAAACAGTTGCCGTCCATTCGACAGCAGACCGAGACTTAATGCATGTCCGATTAGCTGATGAATCCGTGTGCATTGGCCCTGCGCCTGCTGCTGACAGTTACCTCAGCATCCCGGCCATTATTAGCGCAGCTGAAATTACAGATGCTGTCGCCATCCACCCCGGTTACGGTTTTTTAGCAGAAAATGCTAATTTTGCTGAGCAAGTTGAGAAAAGCGGATTTATTTTTATTGGCCCCCGCCCTGATAGCATTCGCCAAATGGGCGACAAAGTAGCTGCAATCCAAGCCATGCGCGCCTTAAGGATCCCGTGCGTCCCAGGTTCCAGCGAACCCATCGGTGATGATGATGCAAACGCCTTACAAATGGCCCGCGAAATTGGCTATCCAATTATTATTAAAGCGGCGGGCGGCGGTGGCGGGCGTGGTATGCGGGTCGTCAATACTGAATCTCATTTACTCAATGCCATTGCCATGACTCGCACAGAAGCCAGGGCCGCTTTTAATAATGATAAAGTTTACATGGAAAAATACTTGCAGACCCCACGCCATATCGAAATCCAAATCATTGGTGACGGCCAAGGTAATGCAATCTATTTAGGCGAACGCGATTGCTCCATTCAAAGGCGCCATCAAAAAATCATTGAAGAAGCCCCTGCGCCCGGGATCACGGCCGAACAGCGAGAAGCAATTGGCGAACGTTGCGCCCAAGCTTGCCGTGATATGCAATACCGAGGGGCCGGCACTTTTGAGTTTCTATATGAAAATAAAGAATTTTATTTTATTGAAATGAACACGCGTATTCAAGTAGAGCATCCCGTCACCGAAATGATCACCGGGGTCGATATTGTAAAAGAACAAATACGGATTGCCGCAGGCCAGAAGATTTCTTTTGCACAAAGTGATATTAAAATCAAAGGCCATGCGATTGAATGCCGCATTAATGCAGAAGACCCTAAAAGCTTTGTCCCCTCGCCCGGCACCATCACTCACTTTCATGCCCCAGGTGGCCCTGGGGTGCGATTAGACTCGCATATTTATGATAGTTATAAGGTACCGCCTTACTATGATTCATTGATTGCCAAGGTCATCACTTATGGCGAAGACCGTGAAATTGCCCTGGCGAGGATGCGTAATGCCTTAGATGAAATGATCATTGAAGGGATCAAGACCAATATCCCACTACACCAAGATATCTTAAGGGGCAATACCTTTCAAAAAGGCCTGGTCAATATTCATTATTTAGAAAAATGGTTGAATATTTGATGTTTTTATGGAGCGTGTCGTTTAAAGTGTGCAAACCCTTTCTTTTGCTCCATGGTACGTCCCTGTACCTCCCGCCCCATCTTTCCATGGAGGCCTAGGAGCAAAAGAAAGGGTTTGCACACTTTAAACGACACGCTCTTTTTATGTGCCTAAAAATAGCGGGCGTCGTTTCATACCAGCATTTTTAGCGGGTTGCCTTGGATGCAAAGCCTTCGCATGAATAACAGGGCATTTCTAGGTAACTAATTGATTATATTAAGAACAATAAAAAATCGACAAAATCAAAGGCCTAATTTCCCGGTTTGGCCCTTACACCATTTGATCGAAGAGCGAACAAGGTGTATACTATTTCACTGGTAAAGTTTAAATCACTTTGGCTTTAAAATTTTTGAATTTAACTGAGAGACGACCAACGATGGCTACTATTAATACAATGGCAGAAACGACCAATGAAGAAGCAGTTGTGCAAAACACACAATCTCCTTTTATTGTTGCGCACAAAAATCAACCACTTCATGACAGCGTGCGGCAAGCTCTTGAGAGTTATTTTTTGCAATTGAAAGGGCAAGCACCAACCAATCTTTATGAAATGGTCCTGGCAGAAGTTGAAGTTCCTTTGCTAGAAGCAGTAATGGAATATACAAAAGGCAATCAATCTCGTGCAGCGATCCTACTCGGCTTGAGCCGCGGGACTTTGCGCAAGAAACTAAAGATTTATGGAATGTTGAACTAATATTCGATTTGCAGTTTGTCATTTTTCACTTCCTGCTTTTTTCTGATAGGCACTTATTCGCGCCTTCCGGCCGTAGGGCACTTTGCTCCCATCAGGGGAGCTTTTTGTGTGAATAAGTTGCTTTATTTCCCTTCTCCTCTCAGGGAGAAGGGGGAATGCCTTTTCCATATCTACTCCTATTGATTTTCTTTGTGTATAATCCCTTATGACAATAAGGAACATTATGCAATGAAGAAGAAAAATAATGATAATGACAATGCAACGCATGATGCACTGCATGTCCGTCATGCAACAGGACATCATTCAGAAGGCCCCGATCAGGGTGCCTTTAAGCAGCCACTCGCGCTGTCAAAAAACAATGAAAAGTCTCAACAATTATTACACAGCAAATTTATCACCCACAATCCAAAAGCAGGCTTAAACCCGCTAGTCGATGCAGCGGCTTATTTGTTTTCTATCATCGGCAAACTAAAACAACTCAAATCTTACCGCAATTTACAAAAACTCCATCAGGAATTGATTGCAGAAATTAATACCTTTCAAGAATCTATCAAAGCACTTGGCTATACGCCTGAATATGGCCTCGTCAGTCGTTACGCCCTCTGCGCCACTTTAGATGATATTATTAGCAACACACCTTGGGGCGGCCAAGGCCAATGGGAAAGTTACAATCTATTAAATGTCTTTAATCAAGAAAAAGTACGAGAAGAACGGTTTTTTCTCATATTAGAGCGCATCGTCAAAGACCCAGCACTTTACATTGACCTCATGGAGTTTATGTATATTTGTTTAAGTTTAGGATATAAAGGCAGCTATAGTTCCACTGAATTCAGCTATGCCCAACTAGAGAAGATCACCCATGCTCTTTATAAAAGGATCCGTGCATTTCATGGAAATATAAACAAAACTTTGTCTCCTGCACCGATCAAACCGACGTCCTTTGCTCCCAAAAAAAAATCAAACGCCCATTATGTATGGCTTATTACGGCTTCAGTTGGGTGCATACTCGTCTTGTTTTTGGGGTTTACCGTTCTATTAGATGTTATCTCAAATAAAGCGTATCAAGAGTTAATGCAGATTGGGAAATCAATACTTTATGAACCATCAAAAGGTTAATTTTTTTAAGAAACAAATCGTTGCTTGGATCTTCTTGTTGGCTGTATCTTTATCCATTTGGTTTTATGGCCCTTTAATCCATTTTGGCCATAGCGCCCCATTACAATGGGTCGATAAACGACTTTATCTCATTTCGATTTGCTTTTTATTGTGGTTATTAAAATTTATTGCTTTTGATATTCAAACCGCCCCTCCCGAAACGACCGCGGAAGCGGCTGTGACTGCTCCGACGGAAGATATTGAAAAACACAAAGTACGATTAAAAGGCCAATTTCAAGGTGCGTTAAATTTCTTAAAAAAAACCTTTATCCATAAGCACGGAAACAAAATATACTTAGACCAATTGCCTTGGTATTTACTGATAGGGCCTCCCAGTTCAGGAAAAACAAGTTTGCTTACCCAATCGGGAATCAATTTTATTTTGGGCAAACAAAAAAAAAGCGGCAGTTCGCACGTTGCTTTGGAACTTTGTGATTGGTGGGCAACACGCGATTTAGTCTTGGTTGATGTTCCTGGTCATTTTACCTTTCAGCCCTTATTATGGCAGTACTTTTTAGAGTTAATTAAAAACACTCGACAATCGCAAACCATTGAAGGCGCGGTCCTTGCCTTAAATTTACCTGAATTAATGAAAAATGCCCGCCAACAAAAAAAAGAAGCGGGTTTTGATCTTAAAAAAACGATTCAAGACATCAAAATGGCAAGCGGCCGCCCAATGCCCCTTCATATTGTCATTACTAAATGCGATCTATTACCGGGATTCAATGAATTTTTTAGTGAGTTAAGCAATGAAGAACTGGCCCAAGCTTGGGGGACCGCCCTGCCTTCGGTCGGCCAAGCCGATACGCTGCAAGATATTTTTTCTGCGCGTTTTAATCATTTAATCAAAAGGCTCAATAATCAACTGTTATCGCGTCTACATCAGGAAAGAGACCGAGAAGCACGCTCTTATATCAAAGATTTTCCGCTCTACATTGAGCAATTAAAAGAAGCGCTCGCACAATTTATTAAAGACCATGTCACAGACGGTTTACAGTTACAAAGTATCCATTTGACCAGTGCACGACAACAACTGAATGATCGGCCTTCTCTTTACTCATCTCAAGGAACAGCGCAATCGTTACAATTGATGTCGGCCCCGCCCCCTGAGGCCCGCTCCTATTTTGTAAAACAATTGATCTTACAACAAATATTGACGACTTCAGTCGCCCAAACGCCTGTTCCCTCCACTGTTTTACGTAATTTTTCTTATGCGATGGCGATCAGTATTGTGGTCACGGCCGTAGTGCTGTTAGGACGTGATTTTAAATTAAGCCTCAAACGCACCGAAGCAATCCAACAAGACCTGGCGGCCTACCAGCAAGGGCTAATTTCATCTAAAGGCCTAAGCGATGATTTAATTAATTGCTTGCCTTTATTAAAGGCCTTACGTGAAGCCGCCCATCCATCTGCGGATAAATTATTATTGCGTTTTTATTCGAACAAATCGCAAGAAACTGCCGAAGCCATTTACCAACAAGCATTACAAGGCATTGTACTGCCCAAAATTAAACACTATTTTGAAGCTTATTTGCAAAATGCCGACAATAAAAATCCTGAACAAGTCTATGCCGTTTTAAAAGCTTATCTTATGCTGGGTGATCCAAGCTTTTTCAAAATGGATGATGTGGTTGAAAATTTAAGGCCTTTATTGCCCTCAACCATTGATCCTGCTGATCTCGTGCAGCTGACAACCTATATTCACGATGATTTAAGCAAACATCCTCAAGAAGTCCAATTAAATAAAACACTGATTACGCAAGCAAGAAAACAATTATTGAGTTTATCCAATTTAAATTTAGGCTTTGTGCTTCTCAAAAACGTAAGGCCCAATCGCCAAGATAGCTTAGTCAGCTTAGGAACGCATTTTGGCAATCCGCCCGTCTTTACCAGCCGCGCCATCGCAACAAAAATCCCTGCCATGTTTACTGCTAAAGAATTTAAAAAAATAACCACGGAAGAAATTAACACGGCCGCGAACGACGTGTTGAATGGTAATTGGGCCCTAGGCCGCCATGCTGTTTTAGCAAGTCCCTTGGCCGTCGATGCATTGGCTGCGCAGTTACAAGCCCAGTATATTGCAAATTATGTTGATATTTGGGAGAGTTTACTGGCCAATTTAGAATTAACAACGCCAAATAATCTCTCACAAATTGCCGAAATGATAGCAATCATAACAAGCAACCATTCACCTTTATTACAATTATTAGATACGATCAAACAAAATACTGCGTTCTTACCGATCACGACTGCAAGTCCTAAGTTACAAAATTTGAGCATCCTGTTGATGGATGCGAACCATCAACAAAGTAGTTTGTTATATCAAATTTTTGTGAGCTTGAAACAATTAGACCAGTACCTTAAAAACATTACTCAATCGTCTGATTCAAAAACAGCTCTTTTGGCCGCCACTGCAAAACGTATGTTGAATGATAAAGAAGGGCCGATTACGCAAATCCATTTGATCGCGGAGCAAAGTCCAGAACCGATGAAAACATGGCTGCACACCATTGCGACACAAACTTGGCGACACCTGTTGTTCGAATCAGGTTTGCAAATCGAAAAAATTTGGGAACAGACTATTTTGCCTACTTACAAAGCACAAATAGAAGGCCATTATCCCTTTAACCAGACAGCCGCTGATGAAGTCAATTTACAACAATTTATTCAATTTTTCGGTCAGCAAGGCCAATTAGCTTTGTTTTATCAAGCTTATTTAAAACCCTTTATTATTGAAGATAAAAACCATTTAACTTGGCGTATCGTTGATAATGCCAAACTTCCATTTTCAGAAGACGCTTTGCAACGTTTAGAACATGCCACACATTTACAACAAGCGTTCTTTCCTAATGGCGACAATAAGTTATTTGTTTCATTTGCCTTACAACCCGTCAGTATTGATAAGAGCATGAAAGGCTTCCTGTTTAATATTAACGGCCAAGAAATCCAGTATCAGAAAAATAGCATAAACAATGACAGATTAATTGCCTGGCCAGGCCCTAATACTCAACATGCTTCCTCAGTTAATTTTATTTCACCCGACAATGCTTTAGTGTCTAAAATGGCGGAGGGCGAATGGGGTTGGTTTAAATTAGTCAATCATGCAACACAAAACTTGCGATCGCGCCAAGAACTTTATTTGAATTTCAATGTAAATGGTCATATAGCAAAATATATTTTACTAATACAAGGCCGTTTTAATCCATTTTTGCCCTTAAATTTACAGCAATTTGAATTGCCGGAAAGTTTAGGATAAACATAGGCTAACTGTCTCCCGTACGTGATGTGACCTCATGCCATTCTCCATCCTCGCTGACACAGGCCGTACCGCTGATTTCTTTGGACGACTCATTTTTAGTGGCCGTAATAGTATATTTACGGCAAAAATGATTATCATTGACCATCACTTTTTTAGTGGGTACCACAGTATAACTAATGTGGGTCAATTCATTGGTCCACTCTGTTGATTTGCCGAGGGCCTTATCTAAAGCGTGCGATAATTTGGATTTATCTTCTTTGCTCATGACAACTTGGATGTCTCCAGCTAACGTTGTTGAAGACGGAACAACGGGCGTCGGTTCAGAAAATCCAGGTTTTGTATCAGTGGCACCTACAGATGGGCCTTGCAGGCCTAAAGACGTTCCGTCTGCTGGGGGGGGCATGGCCATCGCATTTGAAGTGGGCTGGGTTTCATTGCTCGATGGCCCAGTTGGATGAAATAGGCCCGTAGAACATGCTGCTAAGCTACTTATACTTAAAGAAAAAACCGCAAAAAAGATCAATTTTTTCATGGGTGTCCTTCCATAATCTTGAGATAACATAATGTATATTATAATAAATTTATGTTTATCATGCTATTTTTTTATCATTTAATCATTTTAATTGATTATAAATTAAACGAAAATTGCTTTAAAATAAAACATAAATGATTTATAAATAAAATAGACATGGCCTATAACTAAAGCGAGGAAAGCACATGCTTCCAAAGAAAACAGCAGTTTTAACGACCTTTTCTTTAAGCCTACTCATGACAGGCGCCATTGATAGCATCCGCAACTTGCCTGCAACTGCATTATTTGGTAGTTCACTCATTTTCTTTTTTGTCCTTTCAGCAGTGATGTTTTTAATTCCAGCTGCATTAGTGTCTGCTGAATTATCAGCTCATTCCACTGAAAAAGGGGGCATTTTCCATTGGATACAAATGGCATTTGGTGATAAGCTCGCCTTTCTTGCCATTTGGTTGCAGTGGATCAATACCATGGTCTGGTTCCCAACTATTTTATCGTTTATTGCGGGGACTGCGACTTATTTTATCGACCCTTTACTAGCACAAAATAAATTTTTTATTATTAGCGTGATCTTATCTATTTTTTGGTCATTGACTTGGCTCAACTTAAAAGGGCTACATGTTTCGGCCAAATTTTCGAGTTTTTGTGCAGTCGTCGGGATAATTACGCCGATGATTGCTATTATCTCGCTCGCGATCATTTGGTTGATATTAGGTAAACCTATCCAAATTCATTTTACCACGAATGAGCTCATGCCAGTGCTCTCACACAAAGAAAATTGGATCTCATTAACGGCCATTATGACTGCTTTTTTAGGGATGGAATTGGCGACCGTCCATGTTAAAAATGTTCTGGACCCGCAAAGGACTTTTCCAAAAGCATTGTTCATTTCTGTTATTCTGATCCTAGCAACCATGATTTCAGGCGCATTGGCCATTGCGATTGTTTTACCAAAAGATCAAATCAATCTAGTGAACGGTGTCATGCAAGCTTTCACCCAATTTTTTGCCAGTTATCATTTACAATGGTTTGTTCCGGTCGTGACTGTCATGTTATTGCTTGGCAGTGCCGGCGGGATCGTCAGTTGGATCATCTCTCCCGCTAAGGGGCTCTTAAGTGCTGCTGAAACTGGCTTTTTACCGCCTTTTTTTGCTAAGACCAATGGCGAAGGCGTGCCAGCCAATTTACTCATTGCCCAAGCCATTTTAGTTAGCTTGATTTGCCTCGCATTTTTATTAATGCCTAGTGTTAATGGTTCTTATTGGTTGCTAACGGCCCTAAGTACCCAACTCTATATGTTAATGTATGTGATCATGTTCGGGGCCGCCATTTATTTAAAATACAAATTAAAAAACAAACCGAATGCCTTTGCCGTCCCCGGCGGGAAAATAGGTATGTGGTTGACGAGCGGGCTTGGCTTGATTGGATGTTTTATTACTTTATATGTCGGGTTTATCCCGCCTGAAGGCATCGATGTTGGCGGATTACAGCATTTTGAAATCATTTTTACTAGCGGCATGGCCCTGATGGTGACGCCCGTATTGTTGTTTTATATTTATCAAACAAAACAACGTTTTTTTGGCAAAACAAGCATTTTGCCAACGATCCAGTAGCAGACGGCCGTCACGCTCACCACTTGATCCCCAACCATTTCCGGCATTGTCGGTAAGATTTATTCAACCATTCTGTCACGGTCCCTAAGTGATTTTTGCCTGCTTGGTCAATAAAACAAAAAATGACTTGAGAAACATAATCGGCATTGACTAGTTTGCCACGCCAATGGTTTAATTTGCCGCCGCGATAAATAGCAACATCACCCGGGGCAAGGGTAATTTGATGCGCATTTTCATCCGCATCCATGACCCAAAGGTCCCAGAGCTCACCTTGTTGCCCAATGTTAAGGCTGGCCGTAATTTCAGCCGCCATACGGTCTTTGTGCCAACGTAAAATGGCCCCTTTTCGATAGGTACGATAATAACAGAAAGTCGCTTGTAATTTTACTTGGGTTTCTTCTTCTAGTTTTGGCCATAATTTTTGATGATATTTTTTCATTTCTTTATCTTGATAAAAAGAAGGCGAGCCATTGACTTGGCCATCTTTTAAATTTCCAAAAGGGACATTTTGCAAAGTATATTCATATAGCTTTGCCATTTCTTCTTTAGTTGCAAGTTCTCTTAAAACAGCAAAACCGTAAGTTTTAAAATGTTCTGCATTATTCATAGTTGCCCTCTTTGAAGAATGCCCTCTCAGATGAACAATGATAGTCTCCCTTTTTTAAACTAATGCAACTTGGCACAGCAAAAGCCCTATTTTGATGATCGTGCCTTTTTTGCCAGGGCAATGTAAATAAAGTTGCGCCAACATAAAAAAAACAGATATCGCCCGCACACCAGGGCCCACATGAAAACAGAAAATAATGTAAAAAATAAAGGAAAGCATGATCGCATAACAAAGATGATGATCACTTTTTTTAATCCCTAAGGCCCTCTCCTGATAATTTTGTTCTAATGATAAATCTAGCGGCCTGGCAGGACAACATAAACCAGAGGTAAAAGGCCCGCCATACAAGAAATGCCTCAATCGTGAGACTGAAAATAATGAAGCCCGTGGGTGCCCGCTAAAATATAATAAAGATTGTAGTTGTTTCATCTCATGTTTAGACATACAGCTTGCAACGATCCAACCCGTCGGTTTAATAACGTTTAGCACGGCCGGGAGCGATTCACGTAAAGCGCGACAAATTTGATACCGTTGCCAGCCAATTTTAGCCAATAAAATAGGCAAAACCATCACTTCCGGGTGTTCAAAATAAACAATATCGAATTGTGCTTGTTTTTCTTGTTGTAAAAAAACCTGTGCTTCACGATAATCAATTTTGATGTTAATCGAAAATTGGCTACTTTTAAATTTAGAAAAATGTTTTAAAAAAATTTGCGTCAAGACTTCGACTGGTTCCACCAACACGAACTCGACTGACTTCAATTTTGGGCACTCATGCATCAAAGCCGCAAGGACCGCCCGATAACTTGGGAAACTGCCTGCGCCAATGACTAAAATACTTAACTGGCTGGCCCCTCGCAGGCCTTCTGGGAGCTTAGAAAATAATTTTGCCAATAAAACAATAGCAGGGACTTTGGTTTTATGATGATATCGAAAGGCCCGTTCTAAGACAGGCCCCTGCTCATCAGAAAAAGCTTTAATAAGGCGTGGGGCGTGGCCCCATGCCTGAAAATCGCTCTGGAAATGCTTCATCTTCTAAGACCTTTGGCAAATCAGCATGATTAGCAATTAATAATGAGAATATCATACCGGCCTGAGTTGCTAAAGGCTTGGTTTCTCCATAAAGGTAAACTTGAGGAACGCCTGCATCATCAGTAATAAAAGCAGTTTTATTGCTGGGAGAAGGCCGAGAATCAGGGTAAGTACTTAATTTAATAATGATCTCATTGATTAACTCATCTAATCTTTTAGCCCCTTCTGGATTTTGCTTATGAAATTCTTCAATAATTTTATCAATTTCTTTTTCGACTTGATCAGGCGGCATGTCTTTTTTAAACAACCAATCCAAATTCATGTTTTCAGGGTTATCCTGATGGTTGGATGTTGCAATCAACGCAATTGCCATTTTTAATTGTATCGCAGGATCATTGAGGTTTTCTTTAGAGAAATCACCGATGTTTTCAGCAGTTTTTTTAACCAGTGCTTCTTTATCAAGGTCATTCGAGAGTATGCCTTTGGCTTGTAGGGTTTCGACAACCGCAGTTAAATGTTTTTCTAGTTCTTCTCGACGAACATACATACTCGTAAATGGGCCTGCCATAAAAAGCTCCTAATGGTTTAAAAGTAAAAATTATAAAATAGCGACCAGTCTAGATGGGACGGGAACGCCTCCTTTAATTAGGCAATTTCTTAACATCCGGGTTTTCAGAATAAGCCCGTAAAATCTCGTCCTGCAATTGCTCAACCACGCTAAGCTCATTGGTTTCTGAAATAACACCGCCTTGTTCTTTCATTTTAACCAAACGCGATTCTACTAAAGACTTAATAGAGCCCGTCGGAAACAAATTAGCCAAGGCCCGTCGTGCCTCAGCAGGCCCGATCTTTTCATACAGTTTATTACGAAGATGCGCATCTTCAGCCGTCGTACTAAAGGCCCATAGTTCGACAGGGCCCAATGTACTTGTCAGTAATTGAGTATTAATACCTGATTTCGTCGAAAATTGGGCTAAAAAAGTGGCGCCCCCTTCTCGAGGCCCATGCACCCTTGTCTTTAATGCGGCCCTCGCAGTCTCAGACAAACCAAAAATTTCACTTGAACGTTTGATGGCCTGCTCGGGGCCTGCATCCATGATGAAAACAGAAGTTGCAAATTCAACCATGATCGGATCAAAATCATCTAATGATTGTGAAATCAAAGCGATCTGTACGTTCCATTTGCGGCCTTCGCGCATGTCAAGGATCACTTGTTCACGCACTGCACGCGCTTTGGAGGTGCGATGGAACTCATCGTATACCAAACGTTTTGGGTCTTCGCGAATTTCCGCTATCCTTGATCGGTGATATTCACGATAAGCCTCAGGAAAATCTGTCAGCATATCTTCCGTTAAATAAAAAGACCGTGCCAAAACATAGCGCGCTAGCATATACATAACGGCCGTTTGTCGATCGGCCGCATCGCCGCCGGATTTAGAGACTTCATCTAAATCTAACGAAATAATACGTGCATCACCAATGTCAAATTTTGTCGTGCCTGCAATGATGGGATATTCACGGACTGCGCTAGACATCATGCGGCTGAATGCTTGGATCAACGGTTCGCCCGTGGGCGCTTTGACTAAACCATATAAATCTTCGACGGCCTGGGTACGACAAATAGCGGCCGCATCGGCTAATAAAGGCGCGGCATACCGTTGTGCTAATAATGCCTCATGGTGAAAGCCCGCTAAGAACAATGCATCAGTCACTTCCCACCAGGTGGTATGTTCATCCAGTACAAACCCGATTTCCATCAAAATATCATCGACCAAGGGTTCGATGCCATTCGTGTAGAGATGAGGTTTGCCATCATCCGCTAAATATTTATAAAGTTCGTCCACGATCAAACCTGACATGTCCGACACCCCATCATAAGGACGGTCCGCGCCCAATGGGGTCGCGAGCAATGT
>Ga0206988_1064_pt1 | contig 28620 bp, 24 predicted proteins | sample Alteio_BWMinCont_12_FD_153263 | JGI IMG/M metagenome (GOLD analysis project Ga0206988, IMG submission 153263) | Enriched cells from forest soil in Barre Woods Harvard Forest LTER site, Petersham, Massachusetts, United States -... | ecosystem: Environmental > Terrestrial > Soil > Temperate forest >... | reverse complement strand
AATGATAAGCATCAGGATAATAAGATAACTCTTGATAATGAGATAGATCATGGTAATAAGTCATTCTTAATGAGTTGTTCAGCAATTTGAATAGAATTGAGCGCGGCCCCTTTACGCAGGTTATCCGCCACAATCCAAAAATTCAATCCGTTTTCATGCGAAATATCATCGCGTACTCGGCCCACATAGACTAGGTCATTGCCAGCTGCATCGTGTACAGGGGTAGGATATGGGTATAGTCCCGTTATCAGTTTTACACCAGGTGCGTTCGATAAAATAGCTATCGCTTGTTTTGCAGATAACTTATGCTTTGTTTCAATGTGCACAGAAGCTGCGTGACCGCAAAATACAGGGACACGAACAGCTGTAGGGTTAATCGCAAGCGATTCATCGTTATAAATTTTTCGCATTTCCCACACTATTTTCATTTCTTCGCGGGTATAACCATTTTCTTGAAAATCATCAATGTGAGGCAATACATTAAAAGCAATTTGTTGTGGGTAAACTTTAGGGTGTATCGCTTGATGTGAAAGCAATTGTTGAGTTTGCTCGGTTAGCTCGGCTACCGCTTCTTTACCCGTACCAGATACAGATTGATAAGTAGCAATATTCATGCGCGTAATACCTGCCGCATCATAAATAGGCTTTAATCCCACCGCAATGGGAATGGTATTGCAATTGGGACTTGCAATAATATTTTTGTGCGGATAACGTTGAATATCGTCAAAGTTTACTTCAGGAATAATGAGCGGATAAGAAGGATCATTACGAAAAAATGAACTTTTATCGAGAACAATATTACCAGCCGCAGCGGCTAAAGGTGCATATTCAGCTGCCAAGTCATTGCCTATGCAGAAAAAAGCGATGCGAGATTTCTGAAAGTCAAATGAAGCCAAATCATGTATGCGATGCATTTGGCCGCGAAAAGAAATTTCTTTACCCGCTGATTGCTTGCTGGCTACCAAAAAAAGCTCGTTGACAGGAAAAGAGCGCTCTTCAAGCAAAGACAGCAATGTGGCGCCTACAAGGCCAGTAGCTCCTACTATTGCGACGGGGTATGATTTCATTGTTATTGCTACCTCTAATATATTTTACACTTTCATTTGTTCAATGCTTTGCAACCAAACACTAATTGTTTCGCCTACAAGCTTAGGATTGCTTTCTTGCGCGAAATGTAACTCTTCACCCATATCTGCAATTTCTAAATTGGGTAAGTGCTCTTTTGCCCACATTACAGTTGCAATCGTCGTAATAAAACCTGGCACTGAATACAGTAAGAGTTTAGGTAAAAAGGAATGTGTTAATTGATTAGTATACTTTACAATTAAGTTATTAATTTCACTTTTGTCATTTGTTTTAACTAGCTCTTTAAAATATTGTAATACTGGCTTACCCGACCCTTCTTCAGCAAACGGTTGTTTATAATGCTCCATTGCGTCTGAGCTAAATTCAGACATAGTCATTGGGGAAATAATTTTATCAACAAATGCATTGCCATTCATTACTAAATCATAAATATCTTCTTGTTTTTCAAGCGTACTCAATTGCTCATAAAAAGGCAGGGCAACATCAAATGGTTCAATTGTACGTAAAAAAGCTTCATAAAAAACCAAACCTTTGCAATTTTTCTCATGACGCATAGCGTAATCAAAACCAATGACAGATCCCCATGCATGCATCACTAGCGTAATATGTTTTAGCCCTAGTTTTTCTATAAATTTTTCTAGGTAGTGAATGTGATCATTGACTGTATATTCGATATCGGGTTTATCTGATTGGCCAAAGCCGATTAAATCTGGCGCAATGCAGCGACCTAGTGGCACGAGAGATGGAATGATATTGCGCCACACATAACTAGAAGTAGGGATACCATGCAAAAAAAGGATAGGATCACCCTCGCCCATTTCTACATAATGCATGTTTGAACCATTCACTTCTATAAATTTTCCATTTTTCATCACACCTTCCTTATGCAGCCTGGACAAAATCAAATAGTTCACGCAAAACGACGGAATAAGTCACAAAGCCGCCCATGTCACTTGATTTGATATCACCCATTAGTTTTTGCCAACGTTCCGATAAGAATTGATGGCGGTTAATCCAAATATTAATTCTTTCTTGAATATCTTTGCCTTTAACATCTTTGGTTTTCAATGTAAGCACTCTGGCGCACAATTTTCGTTGCACACGGTCAAGATCATCTCTAAACCCTGCTCGCGCTAATTCATCCCATTGGCTAGCTACTTCATAAGAATTCATTGATTCGCGTAACCAGTTTAAATCTAACTGGTTTCCTAAAATATAATAAGTTTTAGCAGTTTCAGCCAAATCGATATTATATTTATGAGATGCTTCAATAATATCGAGCGATGTAAACATGGCATTGCATCCGGCCAACTTAATGGCCAATTTTTCAGGAACATTGTGTTCTAATAAATACGTAACGCCAGCATCATACGCTTCTTTGTCAACGCCATCCAATAACAGTGGTAATTGTTTGTAAAGAAGGGCGACGTCATGCTCGAATGTATCAATTGTTTTTTGTATTTCAATGCCTGGTTTACGGTTGCGCAAAAACCATCGGGTAGTACGACGAATTAAATAATAAATTTGCAGCATCATTCGGTATTGTACGATTGTTTGAATTTTATAATCTAAAGCAGTAATTTGTTGCCAAGTTTCCTCCATATGAAAAATATTGACTGCGATAGAAAATGCGCGAATGATAAAATCAGTGGAAGCGCCTGTTTCTCGTTGTAATCGGTCTACGAAATACGTTCCCATTCGGTCGGAAATGGCTTTGCATAATTGGGTAGCGACGATTTCACGACGCAGGCTGTGTTCTTTCATTTGAGGGAAATATTTTTCCCGCAGTGGTTTGGGGAATGCGGTTAGTAGATATTGATCGAAATAAGGATCTTCCGGCACGTTGGTTGCTAAAATATCTTGTTTGAGATACATCTTGCAATAAGCAAGCAGTAAAGCAATTTCAGGGCGCGTTAATGGTTTACTATTAATTTTTCGTTCAAGCAGCGTTTTTTCATCTGGAAGAAACTCTAATTTTCTATCCAGTCGGCCGACTTTTTCTAAATCATTTATATACTGTCGAAATAAATCCATTGTCTGTTGCGCAACCGATGCCTCAAGACTCAACATCAATGTTTGATCATAATTGTCAAGCAAGACTAAATGCGCGACTTCATCCGTCATTTTTTCTAATAATTTATTACGCTGTTCTTTTTTCATTTCACCTGAAGCAATCAAGCTATTTAATAAAATTTTGATATTTACTTCATGATCTGAACAATCGACACCGGCGGAATTATCAACAAAGTCGGTATTGACAATGCCACCATGCAGTGAATATTCAATGCGAGCTAGCTGCGTCATGCCCAAATTGCCACCTTCAGCAATGACGCGCGCATTTATTTCGGGTGCATCAAGACGGATGGCATCATTGGTACGATCCCCAGCATCTGCATGCGATTCGGAAGTCGCTTTAACAAAGGTACCAATCCCGCCATTCCAAATTAAATCAACGGGTGCTTTTAATATCGCACGAATAAGCTCATTCGGTGCCATGCTGTCTTTTTTCGTGTTAAGCGCCTGTTTAATTTCAGGCGTCAATTTGATGGTTTTAGCCGTTCGGCTAAATACGCCACCACCGGCTGAAATAAGTTCAGGATTGTAATCTAGCCAGGAAGAGCGCGGTAATGCAAATAAACGTTTTCTTTCTTCAAAGCTAATGGCAGGATTTGGGTCAGGGTCTAAAAAAATGTGTATATGATTAAACGCACCAATAAGTTTAGTATGCTTAGACCTTAACATACCGTTTCCAAACACATCGCCGCCCATATCGCCAATGCCGACTACAGTAAAATCATCTTTTTCGGGATCAAGTCCCAATTCACGGAAGTGACGCTGCACAGATACCCACACACCGCGTGAGGTAATCCCCATTTTTTTATGGTCGTAACCTGCTGAACCACCTGAGGCAAACGCATCATCTAACCAAAAACCATATTTTTGCGCGATACCATTGGCAATATCAGAAAACGTGGCAGTCCCTTTGTCCGCTGCCACTACTAAATACGGGTCATCTTCATCATATCGAACAACATCACTCGGTGGGACAATCAGACCTTCCACAATGTTGTCAGTAATATCTAAGAGCCCAGAAATAAATATGGAGTAGCAGCGAATACCTTCTTTCAAATAGTCATCGCGACTCATCTCGGGTGTCATTAATGTTTTGACGACAAACCCGCCTTTCGCTCCTTCTGGAACAATAACTGTATTTTTAACTTGTTGCGCCTTCATCAAGCCTAGCACTTCAGTACGAAAATCTTCACGTCGGTCTGACCATCTTAAGCCGCCACGCGCCACTTTGCCGGCACGTAAATGAATGCCTTCTACACGTGGAGAGTAAACAAAGATTTCATATTTTGGTCGAGGTAAGGGCAAATCAGAGATAGCGGACGGATCCAATTTGAATGAAAGATACGTCTTGGTTTTCCCATCGGCATATTTTTGAAAATAATTCGTGCGAATGGTCGCCAGGATAATTTCTAAAAGACGACGTAAAATTTTGTCTTCGTCTAAACTAGCAACGGAATCTAGAGATTTATTGACAAACTCCACCAATTCAGAGGTGTCTGAGCGCCCTTCTGTGTGATAACTAGGGTCGAATCGCAAAACAAAGAGTTGTACTAGTGCTTTGGTGATATCGGGATTATTTATTAAAGCTTGCTCAATGTAACTCTGACTGAATGTAAAACCAGTCTGCCGTAGATATTTGGTATAAGCCCGCAGCATGGCGGTTTCTTGACACGTTAAATTGGTTTCAAGTACAAGACGATTAAACCCATCATTTTCCGCATCGCCAAACCAAATTTTTGTAAACGCTTCCTGGAACGTATCTTTGATATCATTAATATCAATGTCTTTATTCACAGCGCAAGTCATATCAAAATCATTAATCCACACACTAGTGCTATCTTTAAATTTAACTTCATGTGGACGTTCGCCAATAATGCGCAATCCCATGTTTTCTAAAATGGGTAACACATCGGATAACACAATAATTTGTTCTGCATGAAAAAGCTTTAACCGAAGCGTTTTATCACCTTCTGATTTTGTAATTAACATGCCGAGTGGATTGTCTTTGGATAAGGCTTCAATTTTTTGAATATCTTCAATCGCTTCGTGCGATGGGTAAAATTCAGTGTAGCTTGTGGAAAATGCGCGGCAATATTTGAGATAATAACGCAATCCCTCGCCTTCGCCATAATTATTAATTAATTGCTCTTTTAATCCGTCCGCCCACGATCGCGCTATTAAAATAAGTTGTTTTTCAATTTGAGTTACATCCGCATGAACAGGAATTTTTGGATTAACGCGAATAAGAAAATGGATGCGCGCCAACACTGAATCAGAAAAATACGTCGTAAAAGTGCATTGTAAGCCTTTATAAGCTCGCATCAGTATATCTTGCATAGCCATCGCAAGATCTGTCGTAAACACTTCACGCGGCACATACAATAAGCAAGAAAAATAACGATAAAACGCATCGCGCCGTACCAACAAACGAATACGTTTGCGTTCTTTTAATTGAATAATAGCTAAGGTTAATTCAAGTAACTCTTCTTGGGTCGCTTGAAATAAATCATCGCGTGGCAGTGTTTCAAGAATATGTACTGCTTCTTTGCCATCATGGCTATCCGGTGGATAACCTAAATCTTGAATGATTTTATCGACTTTGTGACGTAAAAAAGGAATTTGTCGTGGACTAGAATGGTAAGCCGTCGATGTATATAGACCAATGAAACGACGCTCACCAATCAATTCACCCTTCGCATTAAAGCGTTTAACGCCTATATAATCGGTATAAGCTTCACGATGGACAGTCGACGATGTGTTTGTTTTAGCAATAATTAAAATATTCTTAGAAAGCGCCATTTTTCGCGCTAATGGTGGTAGTTCTGCATATGATTTTGAACTAGCTGCGGTACTTTCCTCCCGCAAGACACCCAATCCAGAACCTGGCACCACTTGTAAGGCACGGCTGGTACCATCGCCTATTAATTTATAATCCCGTGAACCAAGAAAAGTGAAATTATTATTAATAAGCCAGTGTAAAAAATCCCGTGATTCTGCCACTTCAGAAGGGTCAAGGCTGGTGGGATTGTTTTCTAATTCACTCAAACAATCTTCAACCCGCGATACCATTTTACGCCAATCCGTAACGGAAGCACGCACATCACTCAATACATGCTCAATGTCGGCCTGCAATTCTTTCATGCAGGACTCATCAACGATGCGATCAATTTCAATGTAAATGGGCGCCTCAGTGGATACGTCTTTTTGTGGCAACGTGGAGGTGGAAGTGACTAACTCGGTAATTTTATGGTGACTATCACGTTTTACTTTAAAGCCACCAAAATGAACAATGAAATGTATTTGATAACCATAATGATTAATCGCCATACGCGCAGAGTCGACTAAAAACGGAATATCATCATGTGAAATAAAAATAACGGTGTGTGTACTGTACCAACCATCTTTGATTTTATCAGGATTGAAAATTTTTATTTTTGCGTCCCCTGGCGCGCGTTGATAAATGAATTTCCAGTGAGCAAGCACGATGCCATATAGATCTTCAATTGAACGGGAAACTAAATCGTCATAAGAAGCCGAAATAAAATAGCGCTGTGCGAATGCTTCTAGCAGCTTTGCTTCTTTCTCTGGCGCATTTTTTTTAATATGCGCGCGAACCTGGTTAATGATATTTTGACATTCGCCATTATTAACGCCAGACATAATCTCTCCTGCATTTAAACACTTTTGCCTAGTATCATCTTCGTTTTGTGCCTTATAAAATTTTAACCTTGTTAGGTGCTAAATCTCAACGTAGATATATAGGCGCCACATCCGATGCAAACACACCCCTTTCTCCTTGGTTCAGCCTTATTTTTGCAAGCATAAGCACCGCTTCTGCAGTCGCTGTCTGTGTAGATAACACTTGCTGCGGCTGAAACCCTAAGGCTTCAATGAGTTGCTCTTTATACGGCCCCCACCCATCACCCACACCAAACCAATTTGGTACATCAGACGCCTGTTTATCAAACAGGATAGTCTCTCCTGGAGTATATACCTTCTCCTCGCCAATTAACGCTACTATTCCTTGCTGATTCGCCTCATAAACCGCCCAGTATACTTGTTCCATGCGGGCATCCACCGCAACCAATAATGTGGTCCATTGGCGCTCTAAATAAGCAGCTTCTGCAATCGCTGCCAGTGTTGAAATATGAATAATAGGCAACGAATACGCAAACCCAATCCCCTGTGCCACACTACTAGCAATGCGTATACCAGTAAAACTGCCCGGACCACAGCCAAACGCTAACGCATCGAGATCGTTCAACCTCATTCCGGCGCTATCTAACAATTCTTGAATCATTGGCAATATGAGCCCCGCTTGTTTCATGGGGGCAATTTTATGTTGGGAATATAGTTGATCGCCTTTGGCTAAGGCTACCGAACAAGCGGTAGTGGAAGTATCAAAAGCAAGGACATTCACTTGGCTGGCCAATCTTTCTCTAGATACTGCAATTTATCTTCCGTATCCTTCCATTGGTCCGCATCAGCGGGAGCGGGTTTAATACGGGTAATATTTGGCCATTTTTCAGCGAGCTCTGTATTTAGCTGCATAAAAGCTTGGTATTTTTCAGGTAGGTCGTCTTCTGAATAGATGGCATTGACAGGACATTCAGGCTCGCACAATGCACAATCAATACATTCACTAGGATTAATAACAAGGAAATTGGGACCCTCATAAAAGCAGTCAACCGGGCATACTTCTACGCAGTCTGTATATTTACAGCGTATGCACTTCTCTGTTACTACAAACGTCATGCGGTTTAATCTTACCTGTATGTTTCATACTAATGGTATTTATAGCATGATTATGAGCAGCACGGATAAAGATTCCACTCTTTATCCGGCATACTTAAATCTATGCCCGAGGCCGGAATCGAACCGGCACGGGATCAGATCCCGAGGGATTTTAAGTCCCTTGCGTCTACCAGTTCCGCCACCCGGGCATGTGTAACTTATCTAATAGGCTGAGGTCGGAATCGAACCGGCGTCCACGGCTTTGCAGGCCGCTGCATAACCACTCTGCCACCCAGCCATAAACAAAAAACCTCAGTTGAACCGGTAATGGAATCCTGAGGCGTAAAAACTTGGAGCGGGAAACGAGGCTCGAACTCGCGACCCCAACCTTGGCAAGGTTGTGCTCTACCACTGAGCTATTCCCGCATAAAAAGTGCGACGACTTATTTGCGGCTAATTCTATCCCGGCACCTAGGTAAGTCAAGAGATTTATGAGAAAATTTCAGATGAAGCCGTCATTAAGTCGTCAGCGAGGAGCGCGTAGTTTCCACTCCGTCAGGAGGAGCGCGTAGTTTCCACTCCGTCAGGAGGAGTGCGTAGTTTCCACTCCGTCAGGAGGAGTGCGTAGTTTCCACTCCGTCATTGCGAGGAGCCCAAAGGGCGACGAAGCAACCCAGCCTCGGTTTCTGGGTTGCTTCGTCGCCCTTTGGGCTCCTCGCAATGACGACGCAATGACGACGCAATGACGACGCAATGACGACGCAATGACGACGCAATGACGACGCAATGACGACGCAATAACGACGCAATAACGACGCAAAGCTCTAATCCGCAGTCAACTGAACCCATGCAGCGCTTAAGTAAACACACATCGACCAGATCGTGAGCACTGCTGCAACATACAACAAGAAATAACCACTAAAGACCAAGATAGCGTTTGAGGAATTATCGCAATATAACAAAATGACTAATGCGAGCATTTGCACTACTGTTTTTAATTTACCTAGGCTTGAGACGGCAACACTTGCCCGTTTACCAATTTCAGCCATCCATTCACGCAGCGCAGACACAATGATTTCGCGAGCAACAATAATGGCTGCTGGAATCGTAATAACCGGCGAGGGAATGGTCACAATGGCAGAATTCGTACTAACATATTGGAAAGTGGGCTCAGCCACGATCAACACCAATGCAACAGACACCATCAACTTATCCGCCACAGGATCTAAAAACGCACCCAATTTAGTGGATTGTTTAAGATATCTAGCTAAATAGCCATCTAACCAATCAGTAATGCAGGCTAGTGCGAAAATAATAGTAGCCACTAAATGTGACCAGGAAACAGGGAGATAAAAAAAGACAACTAATAAGGGAATAAGGGTTATACGTACTAGAGTCAGTACGTTAGGCCACGTAAACATTTGATCATAAGGTCGCATCATGTAAGGTAGTAAAAATTCGTTCGGCTAAAGATCTACTAATTCCAGGGACTTTCATTAATTCGTCAAGACTAGCATGGGCAATGCCTTGAATACCACCAAAATAACGTAACAACTCCCGCCTACGTTTTGCTCCGATGCCAGGGAGTAATTCTAAGGAAGATTGAGTACGGGTTTTATCACGGCGCTGGCGATGCCCGGTGATGGCAAAACGATGTGCTTCATCCCGAATTTGCTGGATAAAATGTAATGCGAGTGAATCTGCCGGCAGATGAAAGGGCGGGTGATTTAGGCGATGAATAGTTTCGAAACCTGGTTTTCGCTCAGGACCTTTTGAAACACCGACTAGCAACACATCCGTGATTGCCAATTCTTCCATCACTTTATGTGCGGCAGACAATTGGGTTTTGCCACCATCAATGAATACAATGTCTGGAAGTGTTACCGCCTCTTTTTGTAAGCGTTTAAATCGTCGTGATATGACTTGATGCATAGCAGCCACATCATCCCCTGGGGTTATATGCTGAATATTAAAACGCCGATAATCGCTCTTGATGGGTCCGTTAGGATCGAACACCACACAGGAAGCAACGGTCGCCTCCCCCATGCTATGGCTGATATCAAAACACTCAATACGCCGAGGAATTTTTTTCAATTCCAGTGCTTTTTGTAGCGCAAGCAATCGCTCTTCCACGTTTGTTTTAGAAAAGAGATGCAAAGCAAGTGATTGACGAGCGCTCGTAGTCGCCATTGCCAACCATTTCTTTTTATCGCCGCGTAGAGGACGCACCATCTCCACTTTATGCTGTGCATGTTCTGATAAAACATCGGTTAGTAGTTTGCGTTCCTTCATCACCGCATCAATAATAATTTGTTTTGGAATACTTTCAAAATGCGATGGATGACTCAAGTAATGTTGCTTAATAAACGCCGAAAGAATTTCTTCTTTTTCTGTGTTAACAGGGACGGTGGGATAATAAGAACGACTACCTAACACTTGACCGCCGCGTATAGAAAGCAATTGCATGCATATAACACCTGCTTGCATCGAAAGCCCAATAATATCTGCATCCCCTTCCGCCACATTGACATATTGTCGCTCTTGAATTTGCCGCATTCTAGTAATTTGATCGCGGTAGTGCACTGCAAGCTCAAAATTTAATTCATCAGAAGCCTGCTCCATGAGTTGATGTAAGTAGTGAATCACTTCTTGGCTTTTGCCCTCTAAAAACAAAATAGCCATTTTTACATTTTTATCGTATTCGGTTTTTGAAATCCGGCCTACACAAGGCCCTGCGCAACGACCAATTTGGTAAAGCAAACAAGGCCTGTTCCGTGCTTCATAATAACTATCCGCACACGTACGCAAATGAAACAATTTTTGCAGCAAGCTAATGGTTTCACGTACGGCAAGCGAGCTCGGGTAAGGCCCAAAAAAACGCCCATTTTTCTTGCGTTGTCCGCGGTATAAATCGATACGTGGAAAGGGATGCTGGGTTGTGATCACAATATAAGGATAGCTTTTATCATCGCGTAACAATACATTGTAACGCGGCGTATGTTTTTTTATTAAATTACACTCAAGTAATACCGCCTCATTTTCACTGTTGGTGACGGTAATTTCTATCCCGTTGATTTTTTTAACCAGAGAAAGCGTTTTGGCGTCTTTAGCGCGACCACTAAAATAGCTAGAGACACGTTTTTTTAAGTCATTCGCCTTGCCTACATAAATAACGTCACTCTTCTCACCCAGCATTTGATAAACACCAGGAAGATGCGGCAAATTGGCTAAAAAGGCTTTAATATTTTGCATAAGCGTATTGATATCGCAACACTATCTCACACTAAGTATAATGCTTACAACGGAGGATGTCTTTGGATTGGTTATTCAAAATCGCCAGATTTTGACCCTTCGATCATGCCTAGACGCATGGCCAGGAGAGTCAATTCTACATCGCTGTCGATGTTTAATTTTTCAAAAATTCGATAACGATAGCTATTAACTGTTTTAGGACTTAAACAAAGTTTTTTAGAAATATCTAGAACTTTCTGCCCTTGAGTAATCATCATCATGATTTGCAATTCACGCTCAGATAATGCATCCAGCGGTGAATCATCGCCTTTAGTAAAGCGCTTGATTGCAATTTGTTGTGCAATACCAGGGCTAATATAACGCTGGCCTGAATTAATGGTGCGTATAGCGCGTATCATTTCTTCGGGGTCACTGCCCTTCGTGATATAACCAGATGCACCTGCTTGCAACAAGCGCGATGGATAAGGTTCATCTTCATAGATTGTTAACGCAAGAATTTTGATGTCAGGGTTATGACGCAGCATTTTTCTGGTTGCTTCTAATCCACCAATACCAGGCATATGCACATCCATGATCACCACATCAGGAACCATTTCTTTTGCGAGCAACACTGCTTCTTCGCCGGTACTTGCCTCACCAACCACTTTGATTCCTTGTGTATCTTGCAACAATCGCTTGATACCCAACCTAACAAGTTCGTGATCATCGACTAACAAAACTTTTATCAAACTCGTTCCCCTATTTTTCTTTGTTTTGGCGGAGAGAGAGGGATTCGAACCCCCGGAGCCCAGAGGACTCAACGGTTTTCAAGACCGCCGCATTCAACCGCTCTGCCATCTCTCCAATGTAGTATTCGCATGTGTATCTCTACTGGCGGATATTAACCCTATTTTTTATGAACGTCTACAATCCCGCTAGCGTTACGCTTTGTCATCCAACCACAAGCATTTGCCTTTCTTTTTCATCGCTTCTAGATAAGTTTGGTGTGATTCAATTTCTTCTGTATTCGCGACAATGACAGGTAAATTAAACGATTGACGCGGTGAATAAGTATTATTAGCTGACTGAATTGTATTTGTTGATTCTTTTTCAACCATGGAATCAAAAAAGCTTCCTTGCCCACCTGTCATGGCTAGATAAACAAGCGCAAGTAAATGAGAATCCAATAATGCGCCGTGTAAATCCCGTTTTGAATTATCCACTGCGTAACGCTTGCACAAAGCATCTAAACTATTACGCTGACCCACATGGATTTGCCTGGCAAGTTGCAAGGTATCAATCACACCGCAATAGTCTGTCAGGCTTTTATAGCCACGCTTCGTTAACATTAATTCATTGTTAAGAAAGGACAAATCAAAGGGTGCATTGTGAATAATGAGTTCCGCACCAGAAACAAACTCGATAAACGCATCCGCAATAGTGCTAAAAACAGGTTTATCTTGTAAAAATTGATTCGTAATACCGTGCACCGCCAACGCCCCTGCTTCCACTTCACGTTCGGGGTTGATGTAGTGATGAAAATAATGGGTTGTCAATTTACGGTTGATCATTTCGATACAGCCAATTTCTATTAAACGGTGGCCGTCTTCAACGCGTAAACCCGTGGTTTCTGTATCCAGTATAATTTGCCGCATAAATTTATCCCTAATCTTATTTTTTAAACTGAAGCAATTCGTCAATGGCTTGATTTGCAATACTATCAGCCATTTCATTTTCTGGATGTCCGCTATGGCCTTTTACCCAATGCCAAGCCACTTGATGGCGGCTTGCTTCCTGGTCTAGTGCTTGCCAGAGGTCAGCATTCTTCACTAATTTTTTATCTGCTTTTTTCCAGTTATTTTTTTTCCATCCAACTATCCACTCAGCAATTCCCTTTTGCACGTATTGCGAATCAGTATACAAATCAATTTTGCAGGGTTCTTTCATTGAGGCAAGCGCTTGAATGGCTGCCATCAATTCCATGCGGTTATTGGTCGTATGATCTTCAGCACCCGAGAGAATTTTTTCATGCTGTCCATATCGCATTAAAACACCCCAACCACCAGGCCCTGGATTGCCGCGGCATGCGCCATCAGTGTAAATCATTATGTGCTTCATTCATTCACCTTTGCGTACGCACACGTCTGGCGATCTCGCGATATGTCCGGTGATAGCCGTAGGAATGCGAATACTGCTCAACTGTTGTTTCCATTTTAATTTAATCGGTGTCAGTGGAATGACTTTGGCGCGCGCTAACAAAAAATAGGCGCCTCCAAGCATAGGACACCACTTGCTGCCAATGGTTTCAAGAAAATGAAATTTATCATACATCCGAGCGTTGGTAACGGGCGGAGAAAATAGTGCTGCCTGTTGCGTTTCTAACTCAAAATCTGCAAGTTTTAACCAGTTTTTCACTTTTCCGGGATGTATAAATTGCCCAGACCACGGCATGCTGTTTTCTTTAGTAAACAATTTTCTCACGCCCCACATGCTGGTTGGATTAAAACCGCAGATAACGATCAATCCTTCCGGTTTAATAATTCGACACGCTTCAGTCAATAATTGTCGGGGGTTATCAATAAATTCCAATGTATGTGGCAACACCACCAAATCGACACTGCCCGTGAAAATGGGCAATTCATGCAAATCACTTTCGATGAAGTTAACCCTGGTTTTTTGATGATTCAATGGGCTAAGCAGTGCGTGATAGGGTAATTCAGTTAAATTGAGCAAGCTTTCTTGCTGCGGCACACCAATTAATACGGCATGCTTTCCAAAATGTTGATGTAAAAGTGCAGCTAACGAGCTTTGCTCTGCCTGTAGTAGACGCTCACCCAAAAAGTGATGGGCTAACCATTGGTTAAAATGTTGCAGGCTACGATAGCTATGTGCCAAAGCTTTTCCATCTCCCAAACAATTTTGATACTATAACATATCAAAACTTGACGTACAGTCATTAATCAATCTGTATACAGTGCGGACTGGCACCATTAAGGTATTTATTAAACAATAAGTTAAAACAAATAGCTTACCTCTGAAGGAGCTGCTGTGTGTCAACGAAAGTAATAGCGCTATTTTTAATATTTTTTTGCTGCATCTCAAGCAGTGTTACATTCGCTTTCCCCAATTTGGAAGGGATACACTTCTATCAAAAAAATGCACATCTTTCCCCCACGCATAAACAAAAATTAGCCGAAGCCATCACTCGTTATCGTAATGCCGACAATCTCTGGGATGTGTTGCGCGATGAGTTTACATTGACACATTTTGAAGAAACGCCCGCTGTACAAGAAAAAATTGAATGGTTTATGAACAACCAAGATTTTTTACTTCGTTCCGCCTCTCGAGCTGCACCGTATCTTTATTATATTTTACAGCAAGTAAAAAAACGGCACTTGCCGGCTGAATTGGTGTTACTGCCTATTGTAGAAAGCGGATACAATCCCTTTTCGATGTCTAACATGGGCGCATCAGGTATTTGGCAATTAATGCCAAACACAGCCTTAGGATTAGGCATCAAGCGAGATGGCGCTTTTGATGGCAGACGCGATGTCATTTCATCCACACGCGCCGCACTAAATTATCTTTCGTATCTGCAAAGTTTTTTTGATGGCAATTGGCTGCTTGCGATTGCCGCTTATAATACCGGTGAGGGAAATGTATTGTCTGCTATCCGAAGAAATATCCGTGATGGCTATGACACTGATTTTTGGTCTCTACCCGTTGCGCAACAAACGAAAGACTATGTGCCAAGCCTCTTAGCATTAGCCATTATCATCAGTCATCCTGATCAATACCCTGTTTACTTCCCACCTGTACATAATGCACCTTATTTGGCACAAGTTGACATTGGCACCCAAATAAACTTGAAATATGCGGCAAAACTAGCTGGTATCAGCGACACAAAACTGATGCAGTTAAATCCTGGGTTTATGCACCAAACCATGTCTACCCGCGGGCCTTATAAGCTGGTGCTGCCTATCGAAAATGTCGAACAATTTTCTGAAAATTTTGCTTTATCACCATTTGGTCAAAGTAAAGTGACATGGCGTCACTACCGCGTCAAACCAGGTGATACACTTGCATTGATCGCGAAAAAATTTAATACCACCACGACTGCCATTCGCCAGCTGAATCATTTGACTAAATCAAGCGTAACACACGCTATGAATTTGTTAATTCCAAACGCGCCAACCCCAGTTTTTACCAAACACTATGCGTTACAACAAATGTCGCCCACCGTTGCACGTAATCACATGCAATCCATCATCAGCAAAGACGCTGTTGCTTTGAATTATTCTTTACAACCGGGTGACACTATTTACATGGTACGTGCAAAAGATTCACTCGATAGCATATCTAAACGCTTTCACATCAGCAGCAAATTATTGCGCTCAGCGAATCGCTTAACTGGCCAAAAAGTTCAACCAGGTGCACAATTGATTATTCCCACCCATGCGACAGAACACGTACAAGCTAATGCCGCGCCGGAACGAAATGCCATCATGCCTGGTGATACCATTTACATGGTTAGACGTGGCGATACCATTGCTAAAATTGCACATAAATTTCATACTACCGCAGGCGCCATCCGATTGGCCAACTTAACGGATGACGGCTCAATTCAAGAAGGCGATAGACTGGTGGTGCCCACTGGCAGACTTCGCGGTTAATTATTGCACTTAGCCTCCTTTCATTAACTGCTTGCTGGTCAAGCATTCTCAGAGTATTATTTTTCCATCATAATAAATCTCTATAGGAGTTAATAATGTATAATAAACAACTCATTAAGCAAATTGCTGCGATTGGACTTTGCTTGCTACCTGCTTTGTCTTTTGCAAACGCATTAGCTATTTCAAACAACACAAATGAAGATTCCACGTCCCGAATTATCAAAGATAAATCCAGAAAATGCACAGATTCCATGAAGAATGACGCAGGCATTACACGCGCACACGAACAAAACCATCCTATAGACGAAGCAAACATTAAAATTGCTTGTCATCCAAACCCTGAAAATTGCCAAGCTGTCGTTTACATGAATGATCATTGCGGCGATCCTGCTATTGCCACTGTTGTATTCAGTAAAAGCCAAGGCGTTTTAGGCGTATCTTCCATCCCAGGCAGTGGCTACGACATCAATGCACCGATCGGTACATTTAATGTTATTATTAATTACGCTTCAAGCGTTGCCAAATAATTACTGGAGGGAATCGAATAATGAATAAAATGAAACAATCTTTTTTATTATTACTTGTTTCTTGCTTAATGCCTTTCTCGGTATTTGCGAATGTGCTTAATCCCGTTGTTATTGAAAATCTTACTGACTCGGATGCAACTGCCTCTTCAGTTGCTTTTAATAATGCGTGCTCTAAAGATGTGGGGGGCATCATCAAACCACATGGAAGCATCAAAATTAAAGCTTCTCTTATCAACACAAGCTGTGTTAGTAAAGTGTGTGATGCGCAAATTCATATGTCCGGAAACTGTAGCGGCAGCATTATCGGTACTGCGGAGATATCGAGTAATGGTGGCATTATCAACCTTAGCAGCATGAATGAGAGTAGTTTTAGATTAAGAAAAATCGACGAGTTTCATGCGGTGATTGAGGGTGGTGAGACTAAGAATTTATTTAGGTTATTGTTTGGGTGATATTGGTTGGAGTGATGCTGTTGCCACATCCTTCATATCCCTCCACACCCCTCATCCGCCCTTTGGGCACCTTCTCCCCTTGTGGGAGAAGGTGCCCAAAGGGCGGATGAGGGGTGGCAACAGCATCAACTCAAGCAATATCCCAAGTCACCTGTCCCGAAATAACATCTGCCCCACCTTTAACGGTGCCATTCGTTATACCCACTTCTGCACCCGTCATTTGTGGCGGTGGCGCAATATGCGCTTCGTTCATGAATAAATGCATCCAGCCTAAATCAAGACCAATAACTTTTGTTGCTTGAAAATGACCACCAAAGGCGATAACGAATCGATTATTATCTGGCATTTGTACATTGCGATAATCATAACGAGAGGGTGTTTGATCGTAGCCCACACCACCTCGCAGCGTTATTTGATCCGTCGCAAAATAATCTGCACCCACGGTAAAATTCCAGGTATTACGGAAATGCTGAGGAATCGTCACAATAATGCTGGTACTGGGTGTTGGAATATCATCTACTAACTCAACACCCGCCACATTTTGCAATACCAGATTTTGTATGGTGCTCCATTGTGTATAAATCGCACTTGCCATTAAAGCCCATGTTGAATTCAATTGGTGATATGCACTCAATGCAGTGTAGGGAGGCAAGGTAATATTTACTTTTGCGCGACGTGAATGAATGGTTGCTTCCAATGCTTCAGCAAGAGGCCCTGTAAATGAACTGGTACCTGTTAGATGATGCACCACTTGTGAATGGTAGCTAAGTCCAGCGCGTGATTCAGGCGTGAACTCATATAACACACCTGCGTGATAACCATAACCAGTGTCGCTCGCTTGATTAATACCATTGCTATCCATGGTTTCATCTGCGTAAGTGCCTACTTGATCAAATTCGCCTTTCATTATTTGCGCATCCGGCCCAAAGCCAATCGATGCTTTATTCGTGACTTTTATCCCAATGGTGGGACTAATATCGACAACCATCACAGATGATTCGGTGGTGATATAACGCAATATGGTTGATTTGCCATAATCTGTTTTTAAACCAAAAGGTGCATCTACGCTAAAACCAAAAGCCAGAAAATCATTCAGGGGCGTAGCAAAATGCACAGCGGGAATAAAACCGACTGCTCCACCCTGAGCAGTTACTGCTTGTGGCCCCGTATTTTCAAGTTGATTAACACTGACCGTGCCTTGATATTTAAGACTGGTAAATACACCAGCGCCTGCAAAAACCAGTTGTTGATTCTTAAAACGCGTAAGACCTGCAGGATTATAAAAAGCTGTACTCGCGTCATTTGCTGCGGCAGCATAGCCCGCATGGTAATTACCCACACTAGCGCCATCTTGCTCCCATAATTGAAAACCAGAAGCTGAGGCTTCTGTAGCCAGAGCGACAAATCCAGTCGTATATAATAGCGTCAATAGAGGACGAACCAGAAAACGATTCATTACGCGTTACTCTCCATGTTCCAAAGTGCTTGATAAATAAAGCGCACTAAGGATACCGTATTCAACAAACAAAACAACCACTTCAATCATCGTTTCTTAATTTCTAGGAGAATAAAATGGCGATACAATCAAACATGATTCCACTGGGCACAGTCGCACCTGATTTTCGATTAAAAGACACGCGTACAAATCAATTTGTTGAATTGCATAACATCAAATCGCCGATCGCGACTGTTGTGATGTTTTTGTGTAATCATTGCCCCTATGTAAAACATATTCAAAATAAATTGGTCGAGACGGCGCGATCTTATCAAGCAAAAGGGATTTGTTTTGTGGCAATCAGCTCGAATGATGTTATCACGCATCCCCAAGATGGTCCCGAACTCATGCGCTTAGAAGCAGAGAAAAACAACTATACTTTCCCTTACTTATACGACGGATCTCAAGAAGTAGCTCATGCTTATCACGCTGCTTGCACACCTGATTTTTATGTATTCGATAAAAATCTACATTGCGTCTATCGAGGCCGTTTCGATGATTCCTCACCTGGAAATAATAAAGAAGCTTCGGGTGCAGATTTATCTCATGTGCTAGATAGCATGCTCGCAGGCATTGCTGTACGCCATGATCAAATAGCGAGTATAGGCTGTGGGATTAAGTGGAAAAAGAAAGAGGACGAATAGTGTTATTCGCCCTCTTCTTGTTATAGGGAGATAACTTATTTATTTACGGCTGCCTGGTGTGTTGGTTGTTCCTGGACGATTTTGATTTTGTCCATGGCCACCTTGACCTTGACTGCCTTGTCCGGGACGATTTTGATTTTGTCCTTGACTTGGGTTTTGACCTTGGCGATTTTGATCTTGACCTTTACCTTGATTCTTATCGAAGTTACCCATTTTACATCTCCTTAAGATTATAAAATTTCCGTGTAACAGAACTTACAGCATAAGCTAATTTAGAAAAAAAAAGTAGAAAATCTTTAAAGACGGGTAAATGTTTCTCTATATCCACTTTTTAGTTCTGAAATAATACAGCATTCCTATGGCTATAGATAACATTACGCATAAAACAATCGGGTAACCCCAGTGATATTTCAATTCAGGCATGTAAATAAAATTCATCCCGTAAATACTGGCAATCGTTGTGATCGGCATAAAGATAGTGGCAATGATGGTAAGCGTTTTCATGATTTCATTCATGCGGTTGGTGAGACTGGATAAATACATATCCATCATGCTGCCTACCATATCTCTAAAGGTTTCGAGGGTATCAATGGCTTGCACCGTGTGATCATACACATCTCGCAAATAGACGCGGGTAAAGTTAGTGATGAGCTTATCTTCCACATGCACGAGATGGCCTATTGCTTCTCGCATTGGCCAGATGGCTTTGCGCACCAAAAGCATTTGTCGTTTGAAACGATACATCGTATGCATGTTTTGTGTCGTAGGGGCAGCAATAATTCGTTCTTCTATTGCCTCAATATCATCACCCAGCGCTTCTAACACAATAAAGTATTTATCAACAACCGCATCGATTAAGCGATAAGCAAGATAATCACTGCCATGTTGCCGTAACCGTTGGTTAGCCGTGCTTTGTAATCGTTTCTTGATACCATCAAAATGTGGGGTTTCCCCTTCTTGAAACGATAAGACAAAATCATGTCCAAGCACTAAGCTCAATTGCTTCACAGAAAAAGTAGAGGATTTGGTTTTCCAAAGTAATATTTTTAATGTAATAAATAAATAATTATCAAATTCTTCCACTTTAGGGCGTTGCTCAACGTTCATAATATCTTCTAACGTTAATGGGTGCAGATCGTAACGTTTAGCAATCGCTGACATTAAATTACTATCATTCAAGCCATGTATACTCACCCATGTATATACATTTTTTTCTATTTTTTCGGGAAGACATTTATCTAAATCTGTGCCGGTGGTTTCATGGTAGTCGTGTTGATTATAAGTAACTACATCAATGATAGAAGGAGCGGCTGGTTTATTGCCAGTGTAAGTAGGCGTACCTGGTGGCTCGCCCACTTTTTTGTTTTGTTTATGCGTATCTGAAAACATACTCAAACTGTGGTCTCCATCCAAGATTGAATTTTTTCATTTTTTTCACCGCGCGCTTGTTGTTGGCGCATAAATTGCTGAAAAAGCTCATTAATCCCCTGCGTTTTTGCATAATGAATGGGGCCGCCTCTGAAGGGTGCAAAACCGGTGCCAAACACCATGCCAGCATCCAGTGAATCGCCGTCTGAGACCACGCCTTCACGCAAACAAGCAAAAGCTTCATTTAGCATACATAAGACTAAACGATTCGAAATGTCATCTAATGGTTTATCATATTTAGGATAATCGGTTTTGACTTGCTTGCCCGATTTGTCATATTTATAAAAACCTTCGCCAGTTTTACGTCCTAGCTTACGCTGCTCTACTAATTCTATCAGCCGTGCAGGAATTGGCGTGTTTAGATATTTACCTAAATGCTTTGCTACAGAAAGGCACACATCCAGCCCTACCGTATCAGCCAATGTAATAGGCCCCATCGGCATACCGAAATTTGTCATGGCTTTATCAATGACATCCATTGGTATACCTTCATTCAACATCACCATGCTTTCCATTAAGTAAGGCGAGAGTATGCGGTTAATCAAAAAGCCTGGGCTGCTTTTGACTGGCAGCGGTAATTTATCCAGTTTACGTACAAAACTAGTGGCTTTTTCTATGACATCAGGACTGGTGCGCTCACCCTTCACTACTTCCACCAACATCATTTTAGAAACGGGATTAAAGAAATGAATCCCCACTAATCGCTGCGGTAGTTGTAAAACCGTGTTAATTTCATCCAGCGGAATACTGGACGTATTGGTGGCTAAAATCGCATGTGGTTTTGCTTTAGCTTCAATTTGTTTGAAAATGGTTTGCTTGATGGCAAGATCTTCAACGACTGCTTCGATGATGATATCCGCCTTTGAAACGCCCTCACCCGTTAAATCAGGAATGAGATGATCCATTGCTCGCTGAATAAGATAAGGTTCTTTTAATATGTCTTGATAAAGCTTATATGCGCGATTAATGGCTGGCGCGACATTTCGTGCTTCTATATCTTGTAATGTCACAACAAACCCATGCATCGCACACCATGCCGCAATGTCACCACCCATGACACCTGCGCCTATCACATGAATATGATGCGGGGCATAAGATGTATCTTTTGCTAATCCTTTTAATTTTTCTTGCAAGAAAAAAATGCGGACTAAATTTTGGCTCGTTTCACTAAAAAATAATTTACCGCAACTTTTTGCTTCGCGTTGATACGCTTCTATTCCATCAACACCAACATGCTCCCAATTATCTAACGCGTGAAATGGCGCAGGATAATGCAATGGATTTACTTTGGCCTTTAGTTTCTTTCGCATGAAGTAACCGATTATTTCACGCGCCATTTTATGGTTTGTCAACGATTCTAATTTGCTTGCCTTATGCGATGCAGGTTTATTTTGAATATAGTATTTAGCGGCATGTATTAATTGACGTCTGGGAACCGCGGCATCGACAAAACCAATTTTTGCCGCTGCTTTGCCGCTTACCGTATTGCCAGCGAGCACTAAGCTTAAACCGTTGAACGCGCCCACTAAACGTGGCAACCGCACCGTACCGCCCCACCCCGGATGTATACCTAAACGTACTTCAGGCAAGCCTAAGCGTGTTTTAGAACTTTCTTCCGCAATACGGTAACGACATGCCAACGCAAGTTCCAAGCCACCGCCTAAACAAAAACCATCAATCATGGCAACCGTAGGCATTTTCAGCGACTCTAATTTACTTAAAATATCCTGACCCATTGTCAACGTGGAAACTGCATCATCAATGTCTTTGAATTTGTTAAAAAGTGAAATATCAGCGCCCGCAATAAACCCAGATTTTTTTCCGGAAGCGATAATCACCCCTTGTGATGCCGTATCGAGCGCCAAGGTATCAATGATTGATGAAAGCTCCATCATTACCTCTTTATCAATGGTATTGACTGATGCGTTATGTTTGTCGAAATAAAGCCATATTATATTGTCCGCATCTTTTTCTAGCCGCCAATTTTTATAAGTTTGCGTTAGACTCATATTACACCTCGGAAACATTTTCAATTAACATTGCGCCGCCCTGACCGCCGCCTATACAAATAGTAGCGACTCCCTTTTTAGCTTTTTGACGCTTCAATACCTCTGCAAGATGCAACACGATACGCGCACCACTTGCTCCTACAGGATGTCCAAGTGCAATGGCTCCGCCATCTACATTTAATTTAGAACGATCTAATTTTCCTAGGGCGCGTTCTAGACCTAAATTTTTTCGGCAATAGTCATCGCTTTCCCAAGCCGCCATGCAAGCTAACACTTGGGCGGCAAAGGCTTCATTTATTTCCCAATAATCAATGCTATCCATAGACAACTGCTGACGTTGTAACAGCTTGCTGGTGGCATACACGGGCCCAAGTCCCATTTCAGCAGGATCAACACCTGCCCATTGCACATCAACAATGCGAGCTAAGGTTGGTAAGCGATATTTTTGTACTGCTTCTTTGCTTGCCAATATGAGCATGGCGGCACCATCAGAAATTTGCGAGCTATTACCTGCTGTCACACTGCCAAATTTTTTATCAAAAAAAGGTTTTAAAGCAGCCAATTTTTCTATCGAGGAATCGCGCCGTATGCCGTCATCCGCCACATAAAAATCGCCATCATTGCCAAACACTGACATCACTTCTTTAAAATGCTGGTCTTCTTGACCTGCTGCTGCGAGTTGATGACTTTCCAGTGCGAATTGATCCATTTGCAGCCTGGAAATAGTAAATTGGTCGGCAAGTATTTCAGCCGTTTGACCCATGGATAAGTTGACGATGGGGTCAGACAGTCCTCTCAATATGGCAATAATAGGTTTTAAATAGGACGGTTTGAATTTTGCATATTCTTTTACTTTTGATTTCCAATTTTTTGCGGCAGCAAGACTTGCCAGCCAATTTGTCATGCCTTCATTGTAGAGCAATGGCGCACGGCTCATTGCTTCTGTGCCGCCTGCCAAGACTAGATCATGCCGTCCCATTGCAATATCTCTTGCTGCACTGTCAATCGCTTGCATGCCTGATGCACAATTTCGTTGCACAGTCCATGCTGGCACTGCTTTCCCGCAGCCCACACGTAGAGCAATGACGCGAGCGATATTCGTTTCCTCTGCACTTGGCATCACACAACCCACCACCACTTCATTCAATTCTTTTGCGGAAAATGGCTGTCGACCTAATAATTCACGCGCCGCATTCACAGCAAGGTCTGATGCAGAAAAAGGACCCGTTTTTCCCTTCGCCTTTAAAAATGGTGTGCGCTCACCATCAACAATGTAAACATCACGCAACATGGACGTGGTTGGTACAGTCATAATTTATTCCTCTTCCTTACGCAATAACTTCAGCTAAATCAAATGAAAACTCATTTACTTTAATCACTTCACTTCGTAGCGCTTCAAACTCATTTAATTTGATTAATTCTTCTTTTGTTAAAATGCCAGCTTTTTCAGCCATTCGCAAACGTGCTGCCGTGTCATATCGATTAGGCGGAATAATTCCATCTTTTACAGCCGCTCCTACTTTTTTCAACATCGGCTCTATAGTAGCTGTTTGCGACAAAAGCAGATTTAAGCGATGCCCAGTGTCCGAACTCTCATTACTCGTGTAGCAATACTGTGTTAAACGATCGCGCAAGGCAGAGGGTTCTAGCATGGGTAGCACAATATTTTTATGCAATTGATCATCGGGAGCGCGATACGCTTGGCCAAAGGGAAAAATAATCCAACTTAATATTTTACCTACCCAGCGATAAGGGAAATTATCAAATAACTCATCACAAGCAATTTGGATTTTTTGCAAGCATTGCTGTAGAGACCAACGCACGTAGTCTACCTCGTCAGCTGGTTGTTGATTGTCATTGTAGTATTTCAATACAGCAGAAGCGAGATAGAGTTGGCTTAAAATATCACCTAAACGAGCGGAAATTCGTTCGCGACGTTTTAAACTGCCCCCTAACATGATCAGGCTGGTATCTGCGAGTAGTGCTAATGCTGCGCTCATGCGTGTTAATTGCCGTTGCAGTTTTTTCACTTTCGCATTTTTAAATGACGCAATAATAAAACGTCCGCCGGATAATCCATAAGCGATATTTCTCAGCAAATTGCTGGTATAAAAACCTATATGTTTCATTAACACTTTATCTAGTTCGGGGATATTCGTATCTGCAGCAGAAATTAATTCAGACTCTTTAAGTAAATAAGGATGGCAACGAATGGCACCCTGGCCAAAAATAATTAAATTACGGGTTAAAATATTGGCGCCTTCAACGGTAATGCTAATAGGAATAGCAGAATGCAAATTAGCTAGAAAATTCCGAGGCCCGACTTGTATCATGTGACCTGCATGTATATCCATTGCATGTGTAATAGCAAGTCTAGATAATTCTGTCATGTGGTATTTAGCAATAGCGGAAGCGATGGATGGCCTGATTTTTAAATCGACTGCGCCGGCTGTCATTATGCGGGCCGCTTCAAGCAGATACGTGTAACCAGCAATATAACCTAGCGCTTCTTCAACGCCTTCAAAAGCAGACAGCGGTGAATTAAATTGTCTGCGTAATCGCGCATAAGGACCCGTATTGCGGTAAACCAGTTTGCTGCAAGCAGTGGCAAGTCCTGGCAATGAAATGGCTCGGCCAATGGAGAGGCATTCCATCAGCATTCGCCAACCATTTCCCGCCATTTTGCTGCCACCAATTATCCAATCAATAGGAATAAAGACATCTTTGCCGCGTGTGGGGCCATTCATAAAGGCAAGATGCATAGGATAATGCCGGCTGCCAATTTCCACGCCAGGATGCGATGCTGGAATCAAACATAATGTAATACCAATGTCCTCGCATTGGCCGAGTAAATGGTCTGGATCATAAAGACGGAAAGCGAGTCCGAGCAAGGTGGCAACAGGAGCCAGGGTAATATAGCGTTTGTCCCAATGGAGACGTATACCTAGGGTTTCAACCCCCTCATGCATTCCTTTGCATACGACGCCGCTATCAGGAATAGAACTAGCATCGCTCCCTGCTTCTGGCGCTGTTAAAGCAAAACAAGGGATTTCTTCGCCGGTTGCTAAACGGGGCAAATAATGCGATTTCTGCTCTTCTGTACCGTAATGTTGCAGTAATTCCGCAGGCCCTAAGGAATTCGGCACCATCGTATTTACTGCAGCGCTAATGCTGCGCGTAGCTATTTTTGTAACGACGGTTGAATGCAGAAGCGCAGAAAAACCCAATCCACCGTATTTTTTAGGAATGACCATCCCAAAAAATTTTTCATTTTTAAGATATTGCCACACCGCTTCGGGTAGATCGCGTTCAGAAAAAATAATGTTCCAATCGTCCAGCATGGAGCAAAGCTGATCGACTTGGTTGTTTAAAAAATCTTGCTCTTCCTGGGTCAGTACCGGTTTGGGAATGGCCAATAACGTCCGCCATTCTGGGCGGCCATTAAATAATTCTTTCTCCCACCAAGTGTTTCCAGCTTCGATCGCTTCACGCTCTGTCACACTGATGGCGGGTAATTGTTTTTTTAATACAGGTAAAAGAGGTGCAATGAGGTAACGTTGACGCAGCTTATGTAAATTAGCAAAAGCAGCCGCCAGGATAAAGCCTATCCAGAAGAGTATAGCTGGTGTGATTGATAAAAAGCCAAATACGGTTAATACCGTTAAAGTCACACCAACGCAAATCGTCCAAACTATAGCTGAAAATTGAAAGAATGCCGAGGTAAAAACGACGCTCAGCATCAAAATCACACCACAAACACTCAACACGTCCATACTGATGATGTTCCTTATCTAATTTATGCAAAAAGTATATCGAGGAAAGCACACCGACGGTAGTTTTTTTTGCCAACTTGCTTATTTTCCATTGTGAAATATAATGCGGTTCCTTTAATTTTAAACCAGAAGAGACTTTATATGAGACTTGGAGCGTTTGTGATTTTCAACACGGCATTATTTGCAGCCGCTACGTATTATTTTTCACCACAAAAACCTGCGGAGATGACCGCAGCCCATCAGCTTTACGAAAATGGTGTTTACCCATTTGCTGACCACTCAACCTCTTCCGCCGCCAGCTTGGTAGGCACCGTCAATGTACTTGGACTTGCTGTTTACTTATTATGGACTTCCTTGTCTTCAAAGAAGACTGAACGGGTATTGGCGAATAACCAACAAACGACTTTGTTTAAAGGTAAGCAAGAGAAACGACTTCCAGACGAGAATGATAAAAATAGAGATTATCTTAGCGATGAAGGCGATGAAGGCGATGAAGAAATTTCGCGGCACCAGTTAGGTTGAAATTACTATCTTGATGCGTACGTGCGCTTGTCTCCCTGATGCTCTGCCATATAACTCATGGCAGCGTCAACCAAGAACCCGGAACGATTGCACCCATGCTGCTTCGTATATTCATCAATCTGTTTTAAAAATCTTTCAGGCAGGCTCACATTAATTCTTGTAGTTTTGCCAGAAATTTTTGAAATATCAATTTCGACTAGAGCCAACACGCCATCTTTTAGATCAGGATCACCAAGATGCTGTTCTACGGATTTTTTTAATGGAATGGATTCATTATCCATTAATAATCCTTCTAAATGGCACTCAATAGCTTCGTGAGCATTGTGAATAGCTTCCTCGATTGTGCTGCCTGCTGAAAAACAACCCGGAAGATCAGGAACAATCACGCCGTAATCACTGTTTTCATCTTTATGGATAAAGATTGGATATTGCATAATCGTGTACCTCTCTCATTTTAGACCCGATTGTTTCAAAATACTTTGCACAGTTTTAACAGGTAAATCCTTTTTAGGATGAGGCACCGTTACTTTGCCCTTTTTGATTGGATGCCTATACTGACAATGACTGCCCTTCTGCGTATGCTTTACCCATCCATCAGATTCCAATATCTTGATAATCTCTCTACTATTCATCTTTAATTATACACACTATACACACCGATTCAAGGGCCTTCATTTACCCAATAATGGTCATGATCTCAAAATACAATATTATTCAATACATTATTGAGTTTAGCAGGAAGGATGTTTTGGCTTAGAGAAGCGCAGAATAATTACCCACAGTCGTTCCACAATTTGACTGTAGTCACGTTATCACTGAAAGCTTTAAGGCGCATTATTATTCGACACATCATTTAAAAACAAGTCGATGCGTGAAAATACTTGATCTGGTTTTTCGATATAAGAAAAGTGGCCACACTCTTCCAATGTAATCATTTGTGCGCCTGGAATCGCTGCTTTGATTTTTTCCGCTGTCCACAACGGAATAATGTCTTCTTTGCCATGCACAATAAGAGTAGGTACGTTCAACTTTTCAAGTTGAGGATAGAGATTGATTTCCGGCTTCATCCAGGAGGTTTCATTCATTACTTCTAATACTTTAAAGCCGCTTTTTTCAGATTTTTCTGTCATGTTTAATGATAATTCAGATTCGTCTTTGGGATTGTAAAAATAAACAGAGAAAAGCACCTTATACATTTTTGTAATATTAGCTGATGATGATTGTTCGAATGCACTCGGATTACCTAATGCGCTAATTTCATTTTTAATAGGCTGCGTACGTTTAGAAAATTCCACTGCAAACGCTTGCTGGCCTTTATAATCAGCAGGTCCAGTATTCATTAAAATAAGAGCAGATACATGATCAGGATGTGCGATCGCATAATTCATTGCAAGAAACCCACCCCATGAATGCCCCAGTAATACGACTTTATTTAATCCTAGTTGGATTCTTAACGCTTCCAAATCTTTTACAAATTGCACCGTGTTGAGATAGGTTGGACTCATGTTGGTATCCAAGGATTTACCCGATCCGCGTTGATCGTAAAAAATAACTTCGTGGTCTTTGGCGAGTGTCAGCATTTGCGGTAACAGGTAGGTTTGATCTAAACCAGGCCCACCATGCAGGACAATAATAGGCGTTCCTGTGCCGAAAGATTGATAAAATAGTTTTGCTTGATCCACCTGAACAAAGCCAGAGCGCTGGGTCTTAAATCGAGCGTTTTTATCCGGCTGAGAGCAACTGACTGTAACCAGTATAACCATCAACCATACTACCAGAGCCTCAAGCTTTAGGTGCAACCGCATCGTAGAATCTCCAACTGGTGCAAAAAATATAGATTAGCATGTAGACGCGCTAGGTTGAAATGAAGTTTATCTGTGGGGATCATTCCGCTGGTATCTTCCATGGCGGGTCCTTAAAAAACTCTATTGGATTTGTTACCAAAATATTATCTTTTTTAAACGAATGCTTTA
>Ga0206988_1063_pt1 | contig 28798 bp, 28 predicted proteins | sample Alteio_BWMinCont_12_FD_153263 | JGI IMG/M metagenome (GOLD analysis project Ga0206988, IMG submission 153263) | Enriched cells from forest soil in Barre Woods Harvard Forest LTER site, Petersham, Massachusetts, United States -... | ecosystem: Environmental > Terrestrial > Soil > Temperate forest >... | reverse complement strand
GCATTCTTCAGGCTGATCGTGGCTTGACCGGTAATCAGCAACCGGCTGCTGGTCAGCTGCGCGTTGTCGGGAAGAAATCCCACCAGTACGTCGATCTGGCTGCTCTTCCGGGGCCTAAGGTAGAGGTTGAGCACGGAGCCCGTGCCCAGCAGGGTCAGGGTCCAGGGCGCTTGTTCCTGGACGAATGGAAGTTCCATGAGCCTGCGGCTGATGGATTGCAGTTTTTCCTTGCTGTATATGCTGCCGTTGGGCAGGTTAAGGTAGCGCTGGATAAAGTCTACCGAAATTTTGGCCTGCCCGTAGATGCGCAAGCTGTCGATGCGATAGAGCGGACCGCGTTCAATGCGCAGGCTGGCGGACAAGCGGTCCTCTTGCACAAAGATGCTGTCCAGGGCAATGCGGGCAAAGGGATAGCCATTATTTTCCAGGTAGTTGAGGATGTTTTCCTCGGCTTGGTGCAGGAGGCTGACTTCAAAAGGCCTGCCGCTGAAATTCCTGTCGCTCCATCCCGCGCCGGCCAGGATGCCGGCATCTGAATGGTGGACCTGGATCTGCGCCCAGCGGAAGAGGTCTCCGATGTAGAGATGGACCAGGGCCTGTGACGAATCATAAGCGACGCTGTCTACCGAGGCCGCCGCAAAACCCTTGGCCTGGAGCAGGGAAGGCAAGCGATTGATGTATTCCGCGCAGGCATTCATGCCGTTAAAAGACCCGGTCAGTCCCAGGTTTTTCTGATCGAACAAAGAGTCCCGGTCCTCGCAAACGATGCGGAGCCGGTATTGTGCGAAGCTTGCTGATCCGCATCCAAGGAGCGGAAGGACGATCAGCGCATATAGCAGTAATTTTGACATTCCCCCGGGGACAAGGTTGGCGCGGAATATTCCGTAAAGGTACTCAAAGCATATGGCGGGCATTTACATCCATATTCCCTTTTGTCGTCAAGCTTGCAATTATTGCAATTTTCATTTTACGACCTCGCAAGCCACTAGAAACGGTTTTGTCCCCGCTTTATTGAAGGAAATGGAGCTGCGCCGGAAATATCTGGAAGGAGAACCAATCCATACGGTTTACTTAGGTGGGGGCACCCCTTCCCTGCTTCGCCAAGAGGAGCTGACTCGGATCCTGGAATCCGTTCAGCGCTGCTTCCATCCCGAACCCAATGCCGAGATCAGCCTGGAAGCCAATCCGGACGATATGGAGGAAGCCGCGATGGACGGCTGGCGGCGGGTCGGTGTGAACCGGTTGAGCATCGGCGTGCAGTCCTTTCAGGATGGCGACCTGTTGGCCATGAACCGGGTGCATGATGCGGCCCGCGCGCTGCGCGCCATCCGCTCGGCCCGGGAACATGGATTTTCCAATTTTTCCATTGACCTGATTTACGGCAGCCCCTGGCTTAGCCGGGAAGATTGGAGGAGAAACCTGGATTTGGCGATCTCGCTCCAAATTCCTCACCTGTCCTGCTATGCGCTGACCCTGGAGGAGCAGACGCCCCTCGCCTACCGGGTGCGTGCAGGCCGGTTACCGGCTCCTGATCCGGATGAACAAGCCGAACAATTCCTGCTGCTCATGGAACGGCTCGAACATGCGGGCTACGAACATTATGAAATATCCAACTTTGCTCTTCCGGGCTACCGGAGCCAGCATAATTCTGCCTACTGGAGGGCAGAACCATACTTGGGCCTCGGGCCTTCCGCTCATTCTTTTCGCGGCCGCATGCGCCAATGGAACGTTTCTCATAATGCGCAGTATATCCGTTCACTCGAATCCGGCATCCTGCCCAGCGAGCAAGAAGAACTGAGCGACACCCAACGACGGAATGAATACATCATGACCTCGCTTCGGACAATCGAGGGCCTTAACCTGGAGCGGTTCAGACAGGAATCTGGTCCAGGTCCGGAAGGCGAACTTTGGAAAAGATCCGGGCCTTTTCTGGAATCGGGAAAAATGGAAAAACGGGAACAGTCACTGGTGTTGACGCGAGAGGGAAGGCTGTTTGCGGATGGGATTGCCTCGGCCCTATTCTTTGACTAGTTGGGGTAGCGCTTGCGGAAATACCGGAAAAGGACTCGGAAAAGACGGTCCACGACCAGCACTCCGATCATCAGCAGGATCGCTGTCATTCCGAAACCCTGGTAGGAAAGGGGCATCATACGGGAGCTTTATCCATTAGACGAGAAAAGATTCAATCCGTTTCATCCCCTCCCGAACTTTAACTTTTTCCCACAATATTTGATAAATGGTTTCGGCAATCGGCATTTCTGCATTTAATTGTTTGTTAATCAGGTGTATGCACTTGCTTGCCGGATATCCCTCCGCCACCATATTGAGTTCCAGCCGAGCCTTCTTGACGGTATGTCCCTTGCCGATCATATGCCCGAAGGTTCGATTCCGGCTATACAGCGAATAGCAGGTCACCAGCAGATCCCCCAAATAGACCGAAGCCGCATAATTACCGGTTTTCCGGGGTCCATCCTGGTCATGCACGCCCACTTCTATGTGTGCGATCCCCGCCCGGCGAAGAAATCCGGCCATCTCGTCGGCGCAATTGGCGATCAGGACGCTCAGGAAATTATCGCCATAGTCCAGGCCATGGGCCATACCCGCCCCCAATGCATATATGTTTTTGAGCACGGCCGCATACTGGACGCCATATACATCATTGTTGAGGATGATGTTCACATAGTCGGTGGAAAAATGCGAGGCGATTTCTGCGGTCCTTGCCTCATCACTGCCGGAAAAGGTCAGGTAGGACAGCTTTTCTGCGGCGATTTCTTCCGCATGACTGGGACCCATCAGGGTGAAATACCGGGGAAGATCCAGGCCGAAAGCCTGGGAGAGATAATCGTTCAGCAAGAGGTTTACGCCGGGCAAAATGCCTTTTACGGCAGAGACCCAGAGCCTGCCGGCAAAATCAGCCGGCTTTAACGAGCGAAGACTTTCCTCGATATAGGCCGAAGGTATCGCGACGACGAGGCAATCGCAGGGAGCAATCACTGTCCGCAGGTCGGAGCTCATCTCCAGCAGTCCGGGATTCAATTGCAGGGTGGAAAGGTAGTGGGGGTGGTGATGCTTTTTTTGGATATGGTGAATGACGGAATCCTTGCGAATCCACCAGTGGACGCCGATCCGGTTGTCCGTAAGGATCTTGGCCAACGCCGTGGCCCAACTGCCGCTGCCTATGACGCCAAATCGCATTGCTAGTCTTATACGCCGGCTTCATTCCAAAGGAACCCAGGGGCCTAACTGCCTTTCGCGTCAAAAAGCTTATCCTTCTCCACGACATTGACTTTCATGCCATCCTTGAGTATGCGATTGACCGTGCCATAAGGTCCTGTGATGATTTGGGCCCCTTCCCCTACGCCGTCGGTGATCTCGATGTAGTTGATGTCCTGGATATCCGTCTTTACCTTGACCTTCTTGACGGTCTTGTTTGCCTGCAAAACATAGACCACCTCGTCCAAGTCCTCGTTGGATGCGGTCACCAAAGCCGGGGCGGAATTGTCTGAACCATTGGCATTGCCGGAAGCATCCGGATCCGAGCCCGTGTTGACCGCCTTGTCACTATTTTTCTCCCGGGTAGTAACGGCATTGATGGGAATGGACAGGACCAACAGGTGGGTCTTGGTATGGATATCGGCGCTTGCGCTCATGCCGGGACGGAAAACCAGGTGACGGGGCCGCTTGGCATCTACGAGATCCTTGTAAGTAGCGGGAGAAAGCCGGATATGCACTTTATAATTCGTTACGTCATTGGTGGACACGGTGCCGGTAGCCCCCGTCGTGGCTGCCACGCTGCTCGCTATCTGGGTTACGATGCCTTTGAACTTGCGATTATTATAGGCGTCGACTTCGACCTCCGCCGAGTCGCCGAGCAACACCTTGGGTATGTCATTCTCCCCTACGTCGACGATCGCTTCGATGGCACTCATGTCTGCGATGCGCATCATTTCGGTACCCGCCATCATGCTATTGCCCACCACGCGCTCTCCTTTCTTCACGTTCATTTGCGATACGATTCCGTTGATCGGCGATACCAAGGTCGCGCGGCTAAGATTTTTTGCGGCAATGGACAGATTGGCCTGAGCGCTCGCCACTCCGGCCACATTGCCCTTTACGGCCTGGAGGGCGGCATTGTAGTTGGCCCGGGCCACATCCAGGGCGCTCTGCGCCTGTTCGAATTCCGAACGGGAGATGACTTTCTGGTCGAGAAGCTGCTTTTGGCGGTCATACATCAGCTGGTCCTGGTCCATGGTCGCCTTGAGGCCCGGGAGCGTGGCGGCGATATTGGAAACCATGGCTTGCTGCTGGTCCACCTGGGCGGCTGCCTGGTTGCGCTGGGTAGTGTAGATATCGGCGTAGATCTTGGCCAATTCCTGTCCTCTCCGCACGCTGTCCCCTTCCTGAACGGTCAGCTCTACAATCTCCCCCGAGATGTCCGGGCTCATCTTCACCTCGACTTCGGGATAGATCTTGCCGCTGGCGGTGACCGTTTCCGTGATGCTGCGCCGGGTTACTTTTTCTGCCGACACCTTGACTCCTTCGTCCTTGCCGAATGCCCCGGCTTTTTTCAGCACAATCAGCAGGACGATCAGCAGCGCCAGGCCGACCAGGATCCAGGTTAATTTCTTTTTCATACTTGTAAAGTTATGATCGCGTCATAATTTAAGCCCCATGCCTTTGTAGAATTCAAGCACTTTCATCTTGAACACGAAGTCGAACTGTGCGGAAAGTAAATCAATCTTGGCCTTAAAAAAGTTATTCTGGTTGGTCAGCAAATCGATGGTGTTGAGCAACCCGACATTATATCGTTTTTGAGCAAAATCGAAGCTTCGCTGGGTAGCGTCCAGGGTTTTTTTGTTCGATTCAAATTTCTGCAGGGCTGCCACGGCGAGACTATATGCCAGGTAAATGTTCTGCTTCAGGGTCAGGTTGTCCGCAGCCTGTTGCAGCTGGTAATTGGCGACATTCCATTTGGAGCGCTCGTAGGCCAGCCGGTAGGATCCCTGGTTAAAGATCGGAATGGTGAGGCCGATGCCCAGGCTTTGCTTGAATGCGGTGTTCAGCTGGTTGAAATAAGGCTGGTTCTGTTCGTAGCTCTGGTTAATGTAGGTGCTGCCGAGCTGACCGAATGCCGTCAGCACCGGATACATGGCAGCCCGGTAGGCAGCCGTGTATTTGATCGCCGATTTCACATTTAGCGCGTCCACTTTTTGCAGCGGCTGGTTGAGCAAGGCGAGCGAATAGACGACATCGGGTTGCAATTCGCCGAGGCTTTCAATGGGTATTTTATCCACCGAAGGCGTATCCAGTTCGAAAGTTGCGGCGGCATCGAAGCTCATATAGGCTTTGACCGTCAGAATCGCCTGCTGCTTGTTGGATTGCGCGGTGACAAAGGTGGAGCTGTCCTGTGCTACCTGCGATTCCAATTCGGCCTGGTTCAGTTCCGGCAGGCTGCCTGCAGCTACCAGCTTGGTGGTGTTCGACAAGTTGGCCTGGGACATGCTCAATTGCAGCGAGGCGGCATTTGCCGTCTCGTTCATCATCAGAAAATTCAGGTAGGCATTGGCAACATTCAGGGAGACATCGTTTTTCAACTTGTCCGTGCCGGCATTGGCCGCCTCGTAAGCAAAACGACTCCCGGCGATATTGTCCCGGATGTTGTTGAAATTAAAAAAGTTGATCTGGGAAGTCAGGCCATAGGTATTGTACCAGAGTATGGAGGTGCTGAGCGTGAAGGTTTGCGGGTTTTGGGTATAGCCGGAATTAAAGGATCCGTTGCCCTGGAACATCAGATTTGGGATCTGGCTAAGCTGGTACTGTTCCACCAATAATTTGGCGATCCTTGCCTGGACGTCCTGCTGCTTGACCGAAATATTGTTGGAAACGGCGTAATCAATACATTTCTTCAGGTCCCATTTGTCCTGAGCTTGTCCCGCCCCGCCCAAGAAAATAAATAACCCCAGACCTAGCAGGGGCGGAAGTTTTTTCATGGTCATGCAACAAAATTATAAGCAGTGGTTTACCGGGAAGTAGATTTATGACAAACGGCTTTCCAAAAATCCCGCTAAAATAGGCAAAACGCCCGTTCTGCAAGCCGAAAAACCCTTAAAATAACCTTAATGCATTAAAGGGCTTTGGCCATGGCCTGGGCAAGGTCGGAAATGAGATAGCCGGGGTCTTCCAGGCCGACATATAGCCGGAGCAGGGTATGGTCCGGATTGCCCGGATCGAAAGATTCATCTGGGAGGCTGGCGCATTTCGGAAGGATCAGCGACTCGTGCCCTCCCCAGGACACCGCCATCAGGATATGCTGCAAGGATTCGCAGAAACGGACGATCTGCGCCCGCGTTTCGGCGCGAACGGTAAAACTGATCAGGCCGCAGGCCCCTTTCATTTGCTTTTGCGCCAATTCGAATTGCGGAAAGTCGGGATCCAGTGGAAACAGCACCCGGCTAACCGGAGCTGCTTGTTTCAGGTATTTGAGTACCTCCCGGGTGCTGCGGCTGATCCTTTCCAAGCGCGCCGGGAGGGTCCGCAGCCCGCGGATCAGCAGCCAGGCATTAAAGGGCTGAATGCCGCTGCCAATGTTCATGTACTCGGGTTCGAACAGGCCTTTGATCAGGCCACGGCTTCCGCAAAGCACTCCGCCCAAGGTGTCACTGTGCCCGCCAATGTATTTAGTCGCCGTTTGGATCGACAGGTCGATCCCGTAATCCAGGGGACGCTGGTAAAGCGGCGTGCAATAGCTGTTGTCGATTACGGTCACGATTCCCCTGGAACGGGCCAGCGAAGCTACCCCTCCGAGGTCCTGAATCCGGAAATCCCATGAATTGGGCGATTCCAGGTAAATCAGGCGGGTGTTCGGACGGATGGCCTCTTCGAAGTCTGCCAGGCGATTGCCAGCTACATAACTGGTGCTGATCCCGAATCGGGGAAGTATGCGGTCAAATGTCCGCTGCGCCGAAGTATATGGCCCTGCAACCGATACCAGATGATCTCCCGTCTTGACCTGGGAGAACACGGCCGCAAAAATGGCTGCGGCCCCGCTGCTGAATACCAGGCAATCCTCTGCCCCGTCCAGGGCGGCCAGCTTTTTTCTCAATATGGATACGGTTGGATTCTGACCCCGGCTGTATATGAAGCCTTCAAATTCGTCTGCAAACAAGCGGCGGAGGTCGTCGACTCGCTTCACACGAAAGTTGCTGGTCTGCACGATTGGCGGGGCAATGGCCTGAAAATATTGGTCCCGGTCTTCGCCCAGCTCATTGATGATATAGGAAATATCCATGCTGCCCGGTTTAGGTTTGGGCGCGCCGCGGGTAGACGGCCGCGCGGACAAAATATAGCACAAAAAAACCGACAAAGATCAAGACCCCATAAAGAGCGGAATGGGGATCATCCCTGACAATGCTCATCGCCACCAGGAAATAAGCCAGGATAAAAATCAGGGTGGACCAGGGATAGAGGCGGGAGCGGAAAATCTCCCGGTCTTCGCCGACCCGGCGTTTGCGCAGCATGAACAGCGCGGCAGCGGAGGTGGCCATGCCGATCGAATCCAAAAAAATGGCATAGTTCAGGATCTTCTCGAACGTGCTGGTAAAAAAAAGGGTTAGTATGATCGCTACCGAAAACGCGGTGAGCGAGTATACGATCGCTCCGTGCTTTTGGGTCTTCCGGCGGAAGACGCTCGGCAGGATGCCTTCTTCGCTCATCGCAAACATCACCCGGGGATTGCTCATGAGCAGCACGTTCACATAGGCCAACACGGAAAGGAACATGAGTATCCGAAGAATGTCTTCTCCGCCGGGGCCTAATAAGTGCCTGATCAAAAGGGCGGCGATGGAATCCGCCTGGCGGAGGTTATTGAATCCGATGACCTGCGTGTACGCAAAATTGATCGAGAGGTAAAGCAAAATAATGATCAGGACCCCGAAACCAATCCCCTTGGGTATGGTTCGTCCCGGCGAGTCCACTTCTGCCCCGAAATTGATGGTTTGCTGATAGCCGCCGTAAGTAAAAGAAACGGCAATGAGGCTGATCCCCAGCGCCCGCAGAAAACCCCAGGCCGTGCCCGTGTTGACGGACAGCGGAGCCGAAGCAGCCGGAAGGTTCAGCGGATGGCGCCCGGCCAGCGAAGCGATCAACAAAAGGATCAGTGAAATCTTGATTAAGGTGAGCATGCTTTGGATCCGGCTGCTCATGCGCAGGCCGAGCAGGTTAACCAGATAAAAAATCGACACGGCGCCGATGGTCACCAGTTGCTTGAATGTCGCGGGAACCGGCCCGGAATAAAAGAAATGCCCGATGTATTCGGCGCCGATAACGCCCACCGCCGCGGTGGAGGCGGCGTTGGAGACCAGAATGATGCAATTCACGGCGAAGGCGAAGGAGGGATGGTATCCGTAGGAAAATATTTTAAAATATCCGCCGGTCACCGGATAACGGGAACCGATCTCCGCGTAGGTCAATGCTCCGCAGAGTGCAATAAGACCACCCGTAATCCAGGCAAGAAAAAAGATCGTAGGCGTACCCGCCTTCGCAGCTGCCGTTACCGGTGTCCGGAAAATTCCCATGCCGATCACCAGGCTCACCACGATCATTGTCAAATCAAACAGTCTGAGCTTGGCAGGTCTGGCCATGTTCCAATAAGTGCAAAATCAGAAATTTCCTATGCCGCCCTCGGGAAAATAAGGTTGAACCTTCAAGATAGTAAACTTATCTGATCTACCTTTACCAGCCCGGCGCACAACCTCGAATGATGAAATCCATACTACTGCCACTGGTCTGTTTTTTTTGTCCTATCGTGCTTTCCGCGCAGCATGTTCCGGTCCAGGCGCTGGCGGACTCTTCCGACAGCCGAACCTTGTCCGCAGTAATGGTGAAAGCGTATGAGCAAAACCGAAAGCTTGCGGAAGTGGCGGCTCCGGTTAGCATCACGGGGCCCAGTCAACTCAACCGGTTTGGAAATGCCAGCATCCTGCCTGCACTGAACATGACCCCGGGGGTGCGGATGGAAGAACGGTCTCCGGCCAGCTACCGCCTCAACATTCGGGGCAGTTCCCTGCGTTCGCCTTTCGGGGTTCGGGACGTAAAGATCTACTACAACGAAATCCCCTTTACCGATCCCGGAGGCAATACCTATCTGAACCAGCTCAGCTTCTACAATTTCCACTCCGTGGAGATCATCAAAGGTCCCGCGGGAAGTCTTTATGGGGCCGGGATTGGCGGCGCGATGCTGATCCACACACTTCCTAGTCCCTGGAGCCGGGGCGTCGGGATTGATTTCTCTGCCGGGAGTTACGGATTCAACAGTACGCACATGGATTTCCGGTTGGGTGATGAAAATCACCAGAACTACATCAATTACGTTCACGAATCCAGCGAAGGCTACCGGGTACAGACCGCCGAACACAACGATATCATTTCCTGGGAAACCCTGCTCAAGTCCGATCAGCGGCAGACCTTGCATGCCTATATGTTCTATGGAGACCTGTATTATCAGACGCCGGGCGGCCTCACTCTGGCTCAATACAACCAAAATCCACAGCAAGCCCGCCCGGCAGCCGGCACGCAACCCAGTGCCGTCCAGGCGGAGGCGGCGATATTCCAGAAGAACTTTACAGCGGGCATCAGCAACGAATACCAGCTGGGCGACCACTGGTCGAATACGACCTCCGTCTACGGGGCATATACCAACTTCAATAACCCGGGGATCAGGGTATATGAACAGCGCAAGGAACCCCATTTTGGAGGCCGCAGTTTATTTGAATACAAAAACCAATGGGGAGGAACGGGGCTTCAGTTCGTGGGTGGAGCGGAAGCGCAAAAGGGGTTTTTCAATACCAAGGACTATAGCAACCATCAGGGAGCCATCGATTCCCTCGAGACGGACGACAACATTGGTCTATGGCAATACATGATCTTTGCCCAGGCGGACCTCAGGCTGGATTCCAAATGGATATTGACGGCCGGTGCGAGCTTCAACAAGTCCTCGCTCGGTTTCACCCGGGTCTCGATACCGCTGTCTTCTACCTATGTCCAGAATTTTGAGAATAAGATTTGCCCCAGGCTCGCGATCCTGCGCCTGATTTCGCCCGGAGTTTCCGTTTATGCAAGCGCCGCCCGCGGATTTTCCACCCCTACGGAAGCGGAACTGCTCAAGTCCAATGCGCTGAACGATACCCTGCAACCGGAAGATGGAATGGATTACGAGATCGGCGCCCGGGGAAGCTTCCTGCAGGAACGCCTGTATTTTGATGTGGGGGCCTATTTTTTTCACATTCATAACGCTATAGTCCAGCGGATCGACAGCTTTGGCGTGATGTATTCGGTAAACGCAGGAGCCACCCGGCAAAACGGCGTCGAGGCCTACGTTTCCTACCAGATCAGCGACCAACCCGCGCAATTCATCCGGAGCAGCAAAGTTTGGCTCAGCACCAGCTGGCAGGATTTTCACTACATCGATTTCAAACAGCTGACCACGCAAACGCCTGCAACGCTGGTAGAATATTCCGGGCATCAGTTGCCGGGGATCGCTCCCTACACGGCGGTAGCCGGCCTCGACCTCAGTAGCAGGCCGGGTATATATCTGCACCTCACCTATACCTATACGGATCCCATGTTCCTCAATGATGCCAACACGGGCCGGGCCGGATCCTACAACTTGCTGGGAGGACGCATCGGATGGAAAACCGAGCTGGCAAAAAAATGGCATATTGACCTGTTTGCCGGCGCCGACAATCTGTTCAGCGCGAAGTATAGCCTGGGGGATGACATTAATGCAGCGGTCGGCCGGTATTATAACGCTGCAGCAGGCGTCAATTATTTTGTCGGGTTGTCGCTGGATGATCTCCTCAGGCCCTAAATCTTCCTTCCCCAAAGCCCTGTCAAATTTTTTGTTTGGAATTTTGGCAACCTTACATTTGCTAAGATTTTGGTGGACGTTGCAAACGTCCTGAAAAGGGAAGACCGGTGCAAATCCGGCGCTATCCCCGTAGCTGTAATTGCCTCCGCCTGCCGGAAACCCGGTAAACGGAAAGGGATTAACCATCGGCACGGCAACACTTCAAACCACTGTTCTCGGAGGAGGATGGGAAGGTAAGCCGGCCGGGCATAAGTCAGAAGACCTGCCAGGATCAAGTTTCATTCACGGCTTTCGGGTGAAAGGCAAAGAGTGTAAAATGCCCTGGCGGGCAATTTATTCTACCGCAAATTCATTTTTCCGAAGGCTCATTCAACATCGGTTTTCCGGCAGCCCGGAGACGCAAAATTCTTAGGAATGAGCAAGCATACCATTCTAATCCTGGCGGCCATCTCGGCAAGCCAGGGCCTGGCCGCCCAGCAGGATAGCAGCGGGGTAAAGGAGCTAGATCAAGTCGTATTTTCCGCGAGCAAATACCCGATCAAACAGTACCAGGCGGGCAAGCTGGTCGTAGTCATCTCCCACGAAACGATCGAGCAAAGCGCGGGTAAGTCACTGGGCCAGATCCTGAATGAACAAGTAGGCATCACGGTGGGTGGCGCCTACAATGCGCTTGGCACGAATCAGGCAATCTACCTTCGGGGCGCCGCGTCGGGGAGGGCCCTGGTTTGCGTTGACGGAATTCCGGTCAGCGACCCAACCATGATTGACAACGGATTCGATATAAATCTCGTTCCGCTGGACCTGGTGGAGCGAATCGAAATTTGCCAGGGAGCGCAATCGGTGCTCTTTGGATCTGATGCCATCGCGGGCGTGGTCAACATCATTACGACAAAGTCACAAATCAACCGGCCGTTCCTGGGAAAAGCTAGCTTGGCCGGGGGAAATGAAGGAACCTTCCGGGGCTATCTGCAGGCCTATGGGAAAGCCGATGGCTTAATGTATAATGTTCGGTATTCCAAGCTGAGCAGTTTGGGATTTGCGTCGGCTTATGACAGCACCGGGAAGGGCGGATTCCGTCGCGACGCCTATGACGGGGACGCGGTTAGTTCACAGCTGAGTTGGGCCCGTGGCGCGCACCTAACCCTCAAAGGCCTGATCCAATACAGCCAGTACAAGACCGGGCTGCCTGGAGGAGCTTTTGAAGACGCCACCGATTACAACCTGACCAGCAAGAACCTCATGCTCGGTGGCGGGTTCAGCTACCGCCTGCCTTCCGTTACGATCACAGGCAATTATTTATACAACACCGCTACGCGCCTCAATCTGATGGACAGCAGTGCCCAGCAACCAAATTATTTGAGGGACAATTATTTTGGCAAGACGCAATTTGTGGAATTGTATTCCGTAGCAGATCTGGGCGATGGATTCACCCTGCTCAGCGGAGCCGATTACCGCTACGCTTCCATGAACGAGCAATACCTCTCCGTCAGCGGGTACGGTCCCTACAGCACCCAATTTGACGACACTTCCGTAAGCCAGACTTCGATGTATAGTTCCCTGGCGTACAACAACGCCAACGGACTGCGGCTGGAGATCGGCGGCCGGCTCAATACGCACTCGCGGTATGGCAGCAATTATACCTATAGCATCAACCCTGCCTGGCTGATCCATGAAAATTGGAAGATCTATGCCAGCCTGGCCACCGGATTCAAGGCACCCTCCTTGTATGAGCTCTATTCTTCTTATGGATACCCCGGGCTGCAACCGGAAAAATCGACGAACTATGAAGCGGGTCTGCAATACAGCTCAAAAAATTGGGGAACCCGTGCCAGCCTTTTTTACCGGCGGATACTGGACGGCCTGGACTTTGATTACGTCAATTACAAATACTTCAACTACGATGGAGAAAAGGCAATAGGCATCGAATGGGAAGGCAATCTCCAGGTAAATTCCTGGTTGGGACTGGTGGCCAATTATAGCTGGGTCCAGATCCGGCAGCAATCCGAAAGCCGGGTGAGCTTCGCGGACACCAGCTACGGCTACGGGCTCCGGCAACCCGAGCATACCATCAATTTCACCTTGGCGGTTCACCCGATCCAGCAGCTCAGTTTGAACCTGAGCGGTCACTATGAAAGCAAACGCTACGATATTGGGGGATATCAGGTGCCGGACGTAATCCTGAATCCATTTTTTATCCTGAATGCCTACGCGGAATACCGCCTGAACTCCTGGCTGAAACTCTTTGTGGATACTAAAAACCTCACGGACAAGAAATTTTTTACCATCTACGGGTACAATTCGATCCCCTTCCAAGTACTGGGCGGATTGACCCTGACCTGGTGATTCATGCAAAAAACGTAAACCTGATGCATTCCTCCATTCGATCGTTGCGCCTAGTCAGCATTGGCGCGCTGATGGCCCTGCTGGCCGCAGTACGGGTCGGCTCCGGACTTGGACTCTCGCACAGCCCCCTCGCTAACTTCACCCCCCTTGGCGCCATGGCCCTTTTCGGCGGTGCTTTTTTCGGAAACCGGCTCAGGGGCTTGCTGTTTCCCCTCCTTACGCTTTGGTTGAGCGATCTCTTCCTGGACCGCTTCCTGTATGTTCATTCGTGGACCTGGTTCTATCCGGGATTTTACTGGACTTACGGCGCTTTCGCGCTCATGGTCCTCGTCGGCCGCCAGCTGATGCGCAAGCCGGGCCTGAGTCGCCTCCTCCCGGCCGCCCTTGCAGTCACCGCCATACACTGGATCCTCACAGACTTCGGCGTTTGGCTGGATGGCCGGATTTTTCCCCATACGGCGGCCGGATGGTGGAGCTGTCTGCTAGCCGCAATTCCCTATGAAGGAAATATCCTGGCCGGCACCTGGGTATACGGCATCGGGTTCTTTGGACTTTTTGCCTGGATGCAGCAACGTTTTCCAGCGCGTCTGGCGCAGGGAATGCCTGTGGAAAAAACTAGATAAATTGGATTGACCTCATGATCGTCTGTTCCTTCCTGCCCGCGGCAACCCGCACGATCCATGACCTCGGCTTGTCCGAAATGCTCTATGGGGTGAGCTTTGAATGCCCCCCGGGTCCGGAACAACAGGAGGTTGTCGTCCGCTGCCAGCTGCCGGCCGAAAATAGGAGCAGCCGGGAGTTGGATCGGATGTTCAGTCAAGCGCAGGCCCGGGAGGAAGCCCTTTATTCGGTAGATGCTGAAGCGCTGCAACGGATTGCTCCGGACCTGATTTTTACCCAGGACATTTGCTCCGTATGCCAATTGGATCAGGCCACGGCAGCCGCGGCCATCGGCCAGCTGCCCAAATTGCCGATCCTCGTCTCTCTTTCCGCCCAAAACCTCAAGGAAGTATTCGCCGATTGTTTTCGCATCGGATCCGCCCTGGGGCACGGACCCCGCGCACTGGCTTTCCTCCGGGAGCTGGACACTCGGCTTGATCTGGTCCGGATCGGGATCAGAAAAGCCCAAAGGAAAAAGATTGCGCTGCTGGAATGGATGGATCCCCTCTATTCCTGTGGACATTGGATCCCCGATCAGATTGCCCAGGCGGGGGGATGCGACGACTTATCCCATCCCGGCGGGTATAGCTCCCGGGTACCTTGGCAGGACCTGCTTCACTATGATCCGGAGATCCTGGTCATTGCTCCCTGCGGATTCCCTGTGGAGCGCACGCTCAAAGAAGCTCCTGCCCTGGCCAAAAAGCGCGGCTGGAACCGATTGCGGGCCGTCCGGAACAGGCAGGTATTTCTTGCAGACGCTGAACTGTTCACTCAGCCCAGCGCCGGCAGCCTGACGGACGGGATCGAATTGCTGGCCCACTTAATTCACCCGGGGATCTTTCCGGCTCCCCACGGGCTGGAGAAAAAATGGGCATCATTTCCCTATTCGGACAAATCAGCGCACCATGCATGAAGAAAAGCTATGCCCGCGTTGCCAGGCCCGGATGGTTTGCATGCCCGGCAATATTACTCAATGTCCCTGCTACGAAGCAGCCATCGACCCGGCGCAAAGCGCATATTTGTCGCAGCTCTATGGGGATTGCCTATGCCCGAGTTGCCTCCAAGCTTGCCGCGAAGAATGGCTTTCGACGGCCGATAAAATCGAACCCCGTGGAACCTGAGATTCGGAAATTTCCCTTGCGGTTGGTTACCGGCGGCGAGCGCAGCGGAAAAAGCCGGTACGCCCGGGATCTGGCCTGCCGGCTCAGTCCCTGTCCAGTCTATGTGGCCACGGCAAGGGCCTGGGACGCGGACTTTGCGAGGCGAATCCATCGGCATCAGGCCGAACGCGACGACCGATGGACCAACCTGGAAGAGGAAAAATTCATCAGCCGGCTCCCGCTGACCGGAAGGACCGTCGTGCTGGACTGCATTACCCTGTGGCTGACCAATTTTTTCTCCGATTTGCAGCAGGATTTGGATCGATGCCTGGAGGATTGTCAGGCGGAGGTCGACCGGGCCCTGGAACTGGATGTGGACTGGATCATGGTCAGCAACGAAATCGGCATGGGAGTGCATGCAACCAGCGAAGCGGGGCGGAAGTTTACGGAACTGCAGGGTTGGATGAATCAGCATATTGCCCGCCGGGCCGATGAAGTGGTCCTGATGGTGAGCGGCATTCCCGTCACAATAAAAAAGCCTCCCGGCGAATGAACCCAAGGAAAGCCTGCATGAGTTGGAGCGGCGGCAAGGACTCCGCCCTGGCCCTGTATCGCCTTACGCAACAAGGCCTCTACCGGGTGGATTGCCTGCTCACTTCCATGAACGCGGCCTTCGGCCGGGTCTCGATGCACGGGCTCCGGCGCGAACTCCTCGAATCCCAAGCGGCCGCCTTGGGCATTGCGCTGAGAACCCTGGAACTGCCGGAACAACCGGATATGCCAGCCTATGAACAGGCCATGCAAGACCAGATCAGCCAGCTCGCCTCCGAGGGGTTTACGCATGGTTGTTTCGGCGACATCTTCCTGGAAGACCTGCGTGATTACCGGGAACGATCCTGGGCGACAGCGAACCTGCAATCCGTTTTCCCCCTTTGGAAGAACAATAGCACCGAGCTGATGAATGAATTCATTCGCCTCGGATTCCGGGCCTTGGTGATTTGCGTGAATGAGACCCTTTTGGACCGCAGCTTCTGCGGGCGGGAATTGGATCCGGATTTCCTGCTGGACCTTCCAGCTTCCGTGGACCCTTGCGGCGAGAACGGAGAATACCATTCGTTCGTTTACGACGGTCCTCTCTTTTCCCGCCCGGTTGGCTTCCGGAAGGGAGAACAGGTCTTTCGGCCATACCCGGCTCCGGCTGGACCGGATGCCTTGAGTTATGGATTTTACTACCAGGACCTGCTGGGCGATCAAGAAATTAGAAATCAAAACCAGCACAAATGGAACAACTCATTGTGAACAAGACCGGGCTGCAGGCTTCCTTGCAGGCAAGAATTGACAATCGCACCAAGCCGTTGGGATCCCTTGGGCGCCTGGAACGGATCGCGTTCCAATTGGGCGTGATTCAGGATACGGATCACCCCTGCATCCGCAACCCCCACATCGTCGTGTTCGCGGGAGATCACGGCATCGCCCGCACAGGCAAAGTAAATCCCTATCCGCAATCCGTAACTGCACAGATGGTTAAGAATTTCGTTCAGGGGGGAGCCGCCATCAACGTCTTCTGCCGGCAGCACCGCATAGGGCTTAGAGTGGTGGACGCCGGCGTCAATGCCGACCTGGATATCGATGCAGAGATGCTGATTCCGGCAAAAATCGGATATGGCACGCGCAATTACCTGGAAGAACCCGCCATGACGAACGAGGAGGCAGACCAGGCAATAGAAACCGGAAGAAAGATCATCCGGGAACTGGCCGCAACAGGCTGTAATTGCCTGGGCCTGGGGGAAATGGGCATTGGCAACAGTTCGTCGGCTGCCTTGCTCATGCACCTGCTCACCGGAATCGCCCTGGATTCCTGCACGGGCAGGGGCACAGGACTCGATGACGAGGGACTGCGGCTGAAGAAGGAAACTTTACGGGAAGCCATTCGCCGCCGATTTCCGGACCAGGATGCGAAAGTGAAGCCGGAAACCGCGCTAAGCCAGGTAGGCGGATTTGAGCTCGCCATGATGGTAGGATCCTACCTGGAAGCCCAAGTTGCGGGCATGCTGATCGTCGTGGACGGATTCATCGCCACAGCAGCCTTGCTCGTAGCCCTGGCCATGGAACCGGCCCTGATGAATCATTGCGTCTTCGCTCACCGAAGCGGCGAACAGGGACATGGGGCGCTGCTCGATTATCTGGAAGCGACCCCCTTAATGGATTTGGGAATGAGACTCGGCGAGGGGACCGGATCTGCACTGGCCATTCCGATAATCCAGTCTGCTGCTTTATTTTTGGAGGAGATGGCCTCTTTCGAATCAGCGGCCGTCAGTCAAAAAAAATAAATGACCCGGGTTAAATATGAATTTCGCCTGCTCCTGACCGCCCTGATGTTCCTGACTCGACTTCCGGTGCCTGCCAGCATAGATCATGACCCGGCGAGACTGCAGGCTTCCATCAAGTATTTTCCTGTCGTGGGCTGGATCGTCGGCGCTTGTTGCTCCCTGGTATTTTTGGTGTTTGACCGGCTGGTTTCCACCGATTTCGGCATCCTGGCTTCCATGGCCTCCAGCGTGGCGATCACCGGGGCATTCCATGAAGATGGATTTGCCGACTTCTGCGACGGATTTGGAGGCGGCTGGAACAAGGACAAAATCCTGGCCATCATGAAGGACAGCCGCCTGGGAACCTTTGGAGTGATCGGTCTGGTGGGGATTCTGGGGGCCAAATTCCTGCTCCTCAAGGAGCTGCCCCAGTATGCTCCCGACCTGGACCATCCCACCTCAAATCCTTTCGTCAATTTCCAGTTTTTCTTTTTTGTTTTGATTGCGGGTCATTCCCTGAGCCGGTGGATGCCGCTGCTTGTCATTCAACGCCTGGACTATGTCAGCGATCCGGACCAGAGCAAATCGCGCTTTTCCCCGCAGACCCGGATCCCCTGGCCGGATTTCGCCCTGGCAACGATCTTCGCCGCGCTGCCATTTCTGTTGTTGTCCTGGATGTATTTGCTCGCGTGGCTGCCTTGCATCTATATCAGCTGGGAATTGGGAAGGTATTTTCGGAAATGGATCGGCGGATATACCGGTGATTGCCTAGGAGCCGTCCAGCAGGTAACCGAAATGATTTTCTATTTGGCCGTCCTGCTGATCTGGCGCTATACCGTCTGACAAAATAACTGCGACTCACCAATACCCAAATGGCAATCTGGCTGATCCGACATACCGCCCCGGACATTCCTCCCGGCACCTGTTATGGGCAGAGCGATATTGGCCTGTTGGATTCGTTTTTGGAGGAAGCGGCAGCCATCCGGGAAAATCTGCCGGAATTCCCCGGCCGCGTATATTCCAGTCCCCTGAGCCGCTGCCGCCGTCTCGCGGAATTTCTTTTCCCCTCCCAGGAAATCAGTTGGGAACCGGATCTGATGGAAATACATTGCGGTCAATGGGAATTAAGAAACTGGAATGAAATTCCTGCCGAAGAGATCGATCCCTGGATGAAAAATTTTGTGGACAAACCGATCCCCGGCGGCGAAAGTTATGTTGCCCTGCATCAGCGCGTGACAAAGGCCTTTCTGCGAATTGGAGCATCCGAGTCCTCCGCGGCAATTGTCACGCACGGCGGGGTCATCCGAAGCATACTTTCCCATCTGACGGAGACCGGTTTGACCGATTCCTTCAACCGCTTCCGCATACACTATGGCTGCATCATCCGGGTTGAACATCCGGCGCATTCCGCGAACTACGAAATCCTGTTCAACCCGGAACCTACTTCCCGCGAATGGCATAAGCCGGCCAGCTTTTATGGCCGGAGTTGAGCCGACTGTATCTTTGTTCAAACCCGACGCATGCAATCCAATTTCAACGCCCTGCTGACCGTCAGTTTTACCCTGTTCGCCGTCATCGACGTGGTGGGTTCCATCCCGCTGTTGCTGGGTTTAAAAAAAAACCTGGGGGGGATTCCTGCAGGTAAAGCCACCCTGATTTCCGGCGCTTTGATGATCGTTTTTCTTTATGTGGGAGAAAGCCTCTTAAACATACTGGGAGTGGATAAGCATTCTTTTGCCGTCGCCGGTTCGATCGTAATATTTATTTTGGGTCTCGAAATGGTATTGGGGATCGAATTCTTCAAAAGCGAGAAAGGGGCAGCCGCCACCTATGTCGTCCCCATAGCCTTTCCGCTCATTGCCGGTTCTGGAACGCTGACCACTATCATGGCCCTAAAGGCCAACTACGATCAGACGATCGTCCTGGTGGCCATATTGATCAACCTAGTCATCGTTTTTATCGTTCTGCGCTCCCTCAACTCCATCGAGCGGATGCTGGGACCGGCCGGCATGATTGCCGTCAGAAAGTTTTTTGGCGTAATTTTGCTCGCTATTGCCGTAAAAATATTTGGCAGCAATGCGGCAGGGCTCATCCCTAAATAAGCATGGGCCATCTTTTCTTGCGGCCTCGTAGTACAATGGATAGTACGCAAGTCTCCGGAACTTGATATACAGGTTCGATTCCTGTCGAGGTCACTGCAGTAAAAGAAGATCTGGCGTTTTGCATTCCGTTCTCAGCGGAAGCATGGATTTGGTTATGTTAGATTGGCCTTATGTGAAATACCCTATTTACCAAGCATCCATCACCCTAAGACTGACTTAGACTGAGAGTCGATTCGGAGCACAAAACCTTATGAGCTAAAATAATACAATTGATGAAGCTTTTCCTGAAATATATGGTTAGCATTCGATGCAAGATGCTCGTGAAAACGGAATTAGAAAAACTCGGTCTCCATCACAGAAAAGTAGAGTTGGGGGAAGCGGAGATTGACGAGGACATTACTCCGGAGCAGTGGAGTGAATTAAATTCAGCTCTAAAAAGATCCGGAATCGAATTAATGGATGACAAAAGAAGAATTCTTATTGAAAAAATAAAAAATGTTGTAATAGAACAAGTCCACTATTCGGAAGAGCCCCTGGCCATAAATTTTTCTTCATTCTTAAGTGAAAAGCTGGACCACGATTATACCTATCTCGCCAACCTTTTTTCGGAATCCCAAGGCATAACCATCGAGCATTTTCACATCATGCACAAAATTGAGCGGGTAAAGGAATTACTTGTTTATGACGAGCTCAATATAACAGAAATATCCTACAAGATGGGTTACAGCAGCGTTTCCCATTTGTCCAACCAATTCAAAAAAATGACTGGTCTCACCCCTTCCTACTTTAAGAAAATCAGGGATAAAAAAAGAAGCACATTGGAAGATATTTGAACGTGCGATCTTCCCGAAGTTCAACAGCTTTTTATCTCGCAAAAGCCCGGTTATTTCCAAATTCCACCCTACAGGCCTAGGCCCTCTGCCGACATTAATTGATTGAAACTCATAAGAGGAGCGCGTTAATAGCAAAAAGTGTGAATTTTGCAATTTTTTTCAATAATTATATAAGACTCGCGAATTCAAAGGATCCTAACTTAGGGTACTGTACTTGACTTTAAGTTTATTCTTCGAGACGGACGGTGAGGTTCTATTGGTATTATTTAAGCCCCCAATCAACCGGGGGCTTTTCGTTTTGCTCAGGTACACAAAGCCGGTCCAACGTCCATTCCCCAACTATCCATTGCGATGCGAAACCGTTCCGGTGGTGCTATTTCACTAATTGTGTGAATATTGCAACTTATTTGTGGAGTTATATAACGCTCCTTTTCCCACCTAGTCGCACCTTTACAGCAGATTCATTTTTTTAGCGATACCTGCTGGTACCCAGCATGGATTGCCCGCTAAAGGATGGATATACTGTCAGCTATTCAATTACCATTATGGATAACAAGATTAAAGTCAAAAAACCGGAAGCGGAGTTGGAAAAAGGGAAATCGCATATTGTTGTTGAAATCATTGAATATTTGGAAAACTCGGTGGTGAGCAAAACAATAATTAGAAAGTCCACTGGTACGATCAGCATCATGTCTTTTGACAGTGGAGAAGGATTAACAGAGAAGACATCCCCTTTCGATAGTTTTGTTCAAATCGTAGAAGGCAAAGCGGAGATAGTTATTGATAAAATTCCAAAAATGCTCCAATCAGGCCAGGCCATCATCGTACCTGCGCATTCTCCGCATTTTATAAAGCCAAATGGGCGGTTTAAAATGATCATATCTGTCATTAAGAGCGGATACGAGTAAGACATCCCTCCGGCCGATAAAGCAAGTCAATACAAAAAAAAAGGCATCTTTTGAACCCAAACTTTTCTAGCAAAGAAGATGCGCGCGTATGCTAGGCTCGCGGGAGAAAGCAGTAGCCTCTATTATTGCTGGCTATAAATAACAAAACACACTTTCCATATATGTACGAAAGTGTGCTTTGAAATGGTAAGGACTAAGGGTTAGCGGTTATTTATGCTGTGCGTGCTGTTTCACGATTTCGCGCTGATGCTCGCCAGCCATCGTATGATGCCCGTGGGCAGCCAGCGTACTTTGGTTGGCTTTTTCGTGATTTCCTTCTTCATGGTGTTTTGCCGCTTCCCGATGGTGTTTCGCTGCGGATTCAAGATGGGCAGCTGCCTTCTTGTGGTTTTCAATCCTTTTTTGATTTTCCGCCGCTGGGTCCTTCACGTGTTCGATTCGTTGAGCCGGTTCGGCGCCCTTAAATGTCGTGGATGTCATTTTGCCTTTTTTGTTTTAGTGGTAACTGAACTGAATAAATAGGATGTCCAATTGAGGTAAAGGGCTTCTTTCGAACCCCATCAGGAGAAACTGAAGGCCCTTCTTCCCTTAATTATTGTTGTTAGCCTTCGTGGCCTGTGCGTTATCCACCGCTGATCTGGTTCTATCCCTATCCACTTTGCTGATCGTTAGTTGATGTTGGATGTCCGCCAATCGGCTATCAATTTTGCTTCTCTTCTGTTCCAGGTCCCTTTGCTCGTCCAATAATTTCTGGTACTGCTTTTCAGACTTGCCAGCAGCCTTTAGGTCACCGGTGATCGCAACATCGGAAATTCGATTGCTTAGGTCTTTTACAAAGGCATCAAGAAATGCCTCCGTATTTCGGGTAACCGTGCCTTCTGCATCCAAATTAGAGTCGCCATTATAATTCCTCGAGACGGACAAATAGACTAAGCTGCTATTGTTGTCGCCATGCTCAACTCTTGTATATAAATCCATCTTATCCCGACTAATTTCGGAAAGGGTGACTCCTTTATAAATAATGGACCCATTTACCAATATACCGGTAAGCCCTTCTTGTTGCAGCCTTGCCTGCAGTGCATGCTCAGTATAATTCAGAGGATGGTAAATTTCAACCACAACCGCATTGCGGTCCTCATTTTCTATTCTAGTGGACACGGTTCTTGCCTGAGCCAAAAGGGAACCCGTGAAAAACAGGGTAATTAGAGTAAGTAAAGAAATTTTTGTTCTTTTCATAATTGGTGTTACATGATTTGGCTTTTAAATGCAGACATAAAATCTTACACTTGAGCTAAAAAGCTAACGAGCCACAAAGCTGACTGTTATTGCTGATACCAGTGTTATACAACTCTTTCCATATGTTGCATAATTCACACAGAAACCAGCAGAAACTCGATCCCTCGTTTTTACTGCTCTGCCCAATTCTCTATTAACAAGGCAGAGCCCCAGGCTATTGCCCCTCTATACCTCATTCATGTTCATTGATAGGGAAAGCACTACGAAAGCCATCTCGTTAATTGGCGCCTTATTGGATGTTCTACGCGTTAACCGCGATTCGTTCATTTCGGATGAAATGCGTATTCTTCTGATATTCTATGACAGTATGCAGCAATTTGATCTTTCCCATTATTTTATTCTTGAATTCGCGATGGAACGTTGATTTATTGAATTCCATCAAAGCCGTTTCGTATGTAATGACAGCTTCTTCAAATTTTCCCTTATTTTCATTTTTAAGCGCTTTCATAAATAATTCAGTGGGAAATTCATTCCTCCACACATAGATATTCCGAATGAATACGTACATTAGTAATGCTAGGACGGTGAATAAAATAACGTAATACCCTGACATAGACTATATTTTTATAAATAACCAGATCAGTTTCAAAATTGGCTCTTTCGCACGCGTATTTGTTACACATATTCAAGATAAAGTTGCATGATTCACACTTCGAGACCTTCCTAAGATTGCCTCTTATTCGCCCAGGTTCAAACGTGCAGGAGATTACCATGGCCAAAAAACATGAATAGCCGAGAAAAATGTGTGAATAATATAAACTTCTACCAAATTTGTGTAACAATTCAAGCCCTTAAGTTGACGACATTTATCGTATCCTATTCTTTAATAGCACATTGCAAATCATTAATCATCCAGGAGGCTTAACATGAAAAGTAAGAGTGTATTTTCCGGATTTGTATTCCTTATAATATTCGGCCTTGGGCTTGCCTGGGCCTACGGCGCATACAATCCTTTGGAACCCACAGGCAGCATAGTCATTGGCGCCATAGCCTTTGTTGGGGCCTTACTTGTTTCTTCTGCCATCAAGATTGCAGATCCCTGGGATAAGGCCGTGGTCCTGCGCCTCGGTCACTTTAGAACTTTACGGGGCCCAGGTCTTTTTTTCATCATTCCCGTCCTGGACACGATACCGTATTGGATTGATACCCGGGTGATTACCACCACTTTCAAGGCCGAAAAGACGCTTACCAAAGACACCGTGCCGGTTGATGTGGATGCCGTATTATTTTGGAAGGTGTTTGATCCCCAAAAAGCCGCACTTGAAGTGGCGGATTATATCAGCGCAATCAGTTGGGCCTCCCAGACCGCTTTGCGGGATGTTATCGGAAAGACCATGCTGTCCGACATGCTCGAAGGAAGAGATAAGATCAGTAGCGTGCTGCAAACCATCATCGATGAACGCACCGAACCCTGGGGAATCAATGTTAATTCCGTGGAAGTAAAGGATGTGCTGATTCCTCCCGCCTTGGAAGACGCCATGTCCATGCAGGCACAGGCGGAAAGAGAGAGACAGGCAAGAGTAATTCTAGGGGATTCGGAAAGACAGGTGGCGGAGAAGTTTGGAGAAGCAGCCCTGACCTATGCCAATAACCCAGTGGCCCTGCATTTACGGGCGATGAATATGCTCTACGAAGGCCTAAAGGCCAATTCAACGATTGTCATCGTCCCCAGCTCCGCGATTGATACCATGCAACTGGGCAGCATGGCAGGCCTAACCGCTTTGACGATGGGAATCGGTCAGGACAAAGCTAAAAAGGAATAGGCCCCCATACCAAGTCAAACTTGCAGACAAATGGCATAGCAAGGCCAAAAACACTGAATTGAATTATCCGCCAGCAACCTAACCGATCTACCGTAGCGAAGTCGTGGTCCCCGATGGAATTCCGCAAACCTAATATTTTAGTGAGCGTCCTAAAATTTCCTTTTTCCCAGCGTCCAGCATGGGTTGAATAGTTAAATGGATGTGGGAATTTACTGCACCTTACATCGCGTTGGCATTTGGTGCATCCTCCCCCAGTCATACTCGTTATGATCAAATCATACCAAGCAATCAAGTCTTTTGTATTCACAAACTTCCCGCCTCCGTCCAAATCATATTCATGATCGACAAAGCTGCTAGAATAGGCACTATCGAGCTGGCATAGATGGGATTTGCTTATTCAAAGTTTTGCCTCTTGGCTCAAACATGTGAATAATGCAACTTTTATCCAATATTCTATAATAGTTGCCTTGACGATTTGATGCACCTTCGCATTAATCGTCTAAATCAAAACAAACACCCACCAACAATGTATTCCAACCTAACATCCTTTGATGACCAATTAAGGTCCGACCATATTAGATCCGGCGACTTTAGGAGCTTTAAGATCAACAAAGCGATTTCCGACGACGCCATCCCCGGTCCGTCCGCAACAGTAAGTGACCCATTCAGCCAATTCATGTTTGCGCTGGCTCATGAAGTAAGGAATCCACTGACTAATATCAACATTTCGCTGGAACTCCTCGATTCTGCCATTCGGGATATCGAGTTAAAGCCCTATCTGAATATCATTGCCAGGGGGGCAAAACGCATTAACGATTTGATATTGGAACTCATTGGTCATCAGGAAAGGAATGAATCGCTAATAAAAACGGAAAAGTTTTCTCTTTATCAATTGATAGACGAGGTACTCGAAATGGCAGCCGATCGGCTCTTGATAAAAAACATTGAGGTATCAAAAGAATATGCTGCCGCAGACTGCAAATTGTTTTCGAATAAACAAAAGATGAACATGGCGCTTACCAATATTGTTGTTAACGCCATTGATGCCATGACCCCGGGAAAGGGGGTCTTGAAACTGGCTACGCGGTCAATTGAAGGAAATTTTGTATTATGCATTGAAGACAATGGATGCGGAATCAAAAAAGAAGATTTGAAATTAATTTTTGAGCCATATTTTACCAGCAAAGAGGGCGGTTTGGGCCTCGGACTAACGGCCACGCTCAACATTCTCAAGTCAAATCGCGTTGGGATCGTTGTAAAATCCGTGCTAGGCATCGGGACAAGTTTCGTTCTCTCCTTCAATCGGAAAAATCCTACCAGGTGGCCCGATTGACGTGCAATATTCTGTTAGCCATAAATTCACTTCATGGCGAAAATCACATTTAATAACAGGAACCCACTCTTCTTTCAATCCGTAAAAAAGTCGGTGGATGACTATTTCAAGAAAGAAAAGATCAAGAAGACCGGTGACTGGCGCTTGTATGTAAAGACCTTGATCTTAATGCCGACGGCCCTTGCCATTTATGTCTATCTTATTTTCGGAAAATATGGTGTAGCTAGCGGCATTTTGCTTGCAGCACTTTTGGGGTTTACCTTGGTATGCGTTGCATTTAATGTGATGCATGATGCCTGTCATGGCAGCTTCTCGGGAAAAAAATGGGTCAATGAAGTCATGGAATTTACCATGAATGCCTTGGGAAGTACCTCATACATTTGGAAGATCAAGCACAATATTATTCATCACACCTATACCAATATAGACGGAATAGACAGTGATATCGCCTATAGTCCATTGCTGAGGCAATGCCGAACGCAAAAATGGCTGCCCGTGCACCGTTTCCAATATATCTATATGTTCTTCCTCTATGCTATTAGCACCTTGGGGTGGGTATTGGCTTCCGATTTTGTCAAATATTTTTCTAAAAGGATCCATACCACGAAAATCAATAGGATTAGCCGAAAGGAACACCTGGTATTGTGGATCACCAAGGTAGTTTATGCGTTCTTTTATATTGCTGTCCCCGTTTATTTCCTAGGTTGGCAGGCCTGGCTGACCGGATTTCTGGTTGTGCACGCTACCATGGGGCTTATTTTGTCCATTGTATTTCAACTGGCCCATGTGGTTGAAAAGACCTCTTTTGAATCGGCGCCGGCAAATCCTAGAGGGGTAGAGACAGAATGGGCCGTGCATGAAATCTTGACCACCTCAGACTTTGCCGCTCAAAATAAATTGGTCTGCTGGTTATTGGGCGGCTTGAATTTCCAGACCGAACATCATCTTTTTCCACAAATCAGTCATGTGCATTATTTGGCACTGAGTAGAATAGTGAGACAACAGTGCAGGCAGTTTGGGCTACCCTATCACTATTACCCCACGATGGGGGAAGCTATTCGCTCCCATGTGCGATTGATGAAGGAACTGGGCAGAGGCCAATCGGTGCATTTTCATCGTCCAAGGCCCGTGGAGACCTAAACCCGTCTAGGCGGGATAAGTCTATGGCCTGAGGCCCTGCATTGCTTACCTTTAATCCCGGTCCAATCTGCCCCTGATTCATGAGATTTCCATTTCCATTCCTCCTGTTCGGCGCTGGCTGGATGGCGACTGCCCATGCGCAGGATCCGAAATCGATCAAGCTGAACGACTATCATCCCGTTTCCATTTATCGAACGCCCCAATCCAGCATTACCCGGGCAAAATATGATCTGATTGACGTGCATTCGCACGATTATCCCAAATCAGATGCAGAAGTTGACCAATGGGTTCAGACCATGGATGAATGCCATATTTCCCGCACGATGATCCTTTCCTATTCTACGGGGACCCGTTTTGATTCCGTGGTCCGGAAATATGCCCGGCATAAAGACCGGTTTTCCGTTTGGTGCGGATTCGATTATACCGGATTTGGACAACCCGGGTGGACCGAGCATGCCTTGGCCGAATTGGAGCGCTGCCATAAAGCGGGGGCGGTTGGCGTAGGGGAGTTGGGTGACAAGGGGATGGGAGAGCTGTATTCCAAGCCGACGCCCGGTTTTGGCATTCACATCGATGATCCTCGCCTGTGGCCCCTGCTGCATCGATGCGCGGAATTGCATATGCCGGTAAGCATTCACGTAGCGGAAGATGCCTGGATGTACCTGAATCCCGATTCAAGCAACGACGGGCTGATGAATGCCAGTACCTGGAAAGTCGACCTCACGAAAAAGGGAATTTTGAATCATGACCAGTTGCTCGCCACCCTGGAGCATGCCGTTCGCGATAATCCCAAGACCATATTCATCGCCTGCCATCTGGCAAATTCCTGTTCGGACCTGGCCGTCTTGGGCAGATTGTTCGACGGTTATCCAAACCTCTACGCGGACATCGCAGCCCGCTACGGAGAGATCTCGCCCATTCCCCGCTTTGTCAAGGCTTTTTTCGAAAAATATTCGGACCGGATCCTGTACGGCACAGACATGGGAACTTCGCGGCAAATGTACCGGGCGACCTTCCGCATACTAGAGTCGGCGGACGAGCATTTTTATCAGCAGGAACTTTTTAATTACCACTGGCCCCTGTATGGACTCGATCTTTCCGACTCCACCTTGAAAAAGCTGTACCAGGACAATTTCCGGAAACTATTGACAAACTGACCCATTGAAGGACAGTAGTTCTTGTTTCCATTCGAGAAGGTCAAAGAATTGGCATTTCAACCGGTAAGTAGTTGAAAGTTAATGTGCCCGAATGCAACGAATAATTCCTAGTGCCTGTCAATTGAAAAAATGAAGCGATGATCGTGAACCGGACAATCCTTACCCTGACAACGGGATGCTTGATTTTGCTTGCTGCTGCATCCTGCAAAAAAAACAACAACGCCAAAGCAGGCTCCGCCTTAACGCTTTCCCTTTCTACAGTGAAGAGGGGAGAACCCTTGGTGGCTACGGCCAATACCGCCAATGCGGCCTGGGCGGTGAAGTGGTCCGTCAATCCTTCCTTGCCGAATACCTGGATATCGGCGACAGGTAATAAATCCGTTATGGTCTTTTCCAATTCCGGTTCCTACCGGATCACTGCCAATTATTTTCCGGATTCCAGTTCCAATACGGCGGTCGACAGCAGCAGTTCGCCGGTCATCGTAAGCGACAGTTTGTACAATGACACAACGGTGCAATGCAATGTCCTGGTCCAGGTGCCTATTTCCTCCGGAGACCAGCTTACGCTCATGCCGGTTGGATACAACGACACCGGCCTGGCTTTCCTGGCTCGCACGCAATTTACTTACGGGAACCAATATCCGATCCTGGACTTTGCCATGGGTCCCGATACTACGGCAGGATTTGAATTTGTTTTCGGGCCCATCACCGAAAGGCCTTGCGGAAACAGCACGAATTTGCCTACCCCGGCAATTGCTGTGATGAGCTTGAGTGGAATGAGCAATGGCACCAGCCCGTTCAAGGTGGATTTTGGCGGAAATCTATTCCGAGGAAGTCTTACCGTCACCGACTCGTCCTGTTCGTTTACCTGGAGTTATACCTCGGGCGTTGTCATATCCCCGCTGACGATCTCCAAACAATAGTCCGCCGGGACGGAGTGAGCAGGCGGCCGGCCATACCCGGCCCTTGGTGATATCGCCGTAGAGCCGG
>Ga0206988_1062_pt1 | contig 28947 bp, 23 predicted proteins | sample Alteio_BWMinCont_12_FD_153263 | JGI IMG/M metagenome (GOLD analysis project Ga0206988, IMG submission 153263) | Enriched cells from forest soil in Barre Woods Harvard Forest LTER site, Petersham, Massachusetts, United States -... | ecosystem: Environmental > Terrestrial > Soil > Temperate forest >... | reverse complement strand
GTAAGGTTTTTCCAAAACGATCCTTTAAGTTACTTAAACCAGGTGAAACAGCCTCCCCTAGCCAACCTACCGCCGGCTGGAAAGCAACCACTAATTGCGATTTCTGCCACAATGCCGCAGTGACAAATGGAGTGAGTTGCACGATAAAAATGATCACCATGCAAAAGATAAAACCACGGGCAAAGCCAAACAATGCGCCTAATATGCGGTTTCCAACGCCTAACATACCCGTTTGAAATGCAATGTTGAGAAAAAATCCGATGAGCGCGCCTATGAGAATAGTGCCTGCAAAAAGAAGGCCAAAACTAATACCGATGGCAATATAAGAGACAGGTTGCGCTGTGCTGACACCAATAGCGGACGATGCCTGGTTAACGACGCTTTGTACGCCAGCCGTATTGGTGAATGAACTAGCCAAGGGGCCTGCAAACATAACAGCGACGACCACCGCGGCGATTAAAGCCAGCAACGAAATCATTTCTCTGACAAAACCGCGTCCAAAACCAGCTAAAATAGAGAAAGCAAAAACGGCAATCAGCAGATAATCGATGATATTTAAGTTTAAGTTCAAGTTGTCCATTGGGCATCCTCTACGCTTTCTTGGGTTTTCGTATATTTTATTATATCTGGACTTTGGGCTACGCTCTATTAACAAGTGTAGCTTGGACACGTTTTTTGTGTCCAGGGTAGCGGCTTCGCTATATGCACCTTCCCGGACACAAAAAGCGTGTCCAGGCTACTTGCTTAATTGCAGACCCAACGAAGCCATTGTACCTTCACACCCCTCATCCGCCCTTTGGGCACCTTCTCCCACAAGGGGAGAAGGCTCAGTAGTAAAGGTGATGGGAAATATTATGCTTTTGAATGTTGAGGACGTACACAACCCTCACTACACAGCCTTCTCCCCTTGTGGGAGAAGGTGCCCAAAGGGCGGATGAGGGGTGTGAAGGTACAATGACAGCAAGTGTAGCAAGTGTGTAGCCTGGACACGTTTTTTGTGTCCAGGGTAGTGGCTTCGCTATATGCACCTTCCCGGACACAAAAAGCGTGTCCAGGCTGCTGCTTGCATCCTGCCCGGATTGTGTATAAACTATACACCTATAAAATAACATAATAATCATTCATCATAACGAGGCAGATATGGCGGGCAATAGACGCATTTCTAAATTAAACGACAGGGCCTACGATGTACTCAAAAAATCCCAATCGGATTACTTGAAAACAAATGGCTTTTTTTCTACTGACATTTTTTCAATTTCATCTGATGCGCCCAATCAAGTACGGGCCGCTATCGAGATAGCCAATCGCGTGACCTTTGCTATATTTTTGCAAGCTGTGATTGATGATGATGTAGAGACCGTAAAAAAATGTTTAGACGCGGAACCTGACTTAATATCAGGACAACCAGATAAAAATCTTGTGATTGAGAGCAAACTGACTTGGCAAAAATTTTATGCAGAAACTGCGCTTACAATGGCAGTGAAGCGTAAACAAATTAAAATGATTGAACTGCTACTGCCCTATTACGATAAACTTCCGCAAACTGAAGATATTATAAAAGCGAAAACAGAAGCCTTATCTGCTTGGGTTTTCTATGAAACACAAAAAAACGCAGAAGGTGTAGATGAAATTATTATTCCGCAAGAATATGCCGCCTATGCGCAATCATTGATTGATGTGTTTCAAGAAGAAACGTTTCCGAATGGTGACCCTGGTGTCAATGGTATTCCTTTGAATGTAGCGTTAAGTGAAAAAACAGAATGCGCTCTAGAATCATTATTCAACATCCTGTTACCAAAAAAGGCAGTGAAGTTAGATGATTACATTGATCCAGAGCTATTTCTTCTTGCTCTTTACAAAACCTATGACGATGACCACGACAATAACGATGAAGGGTTTGAAAATTGGGAGCAGCGTGATGCATTTTGTATACGCATGATTGGTTTAGCGCAGAGTGTTCTGCCTCCTGAAACCACGAATATTTTTTGCTCTGGACTTTATTTTTTTGAAGAAAACACGAAAATAAGTGCGCACACGAATTCTCTCAAATTAAGGAATGGCAAGGCGTTTTATCGCCCGTCTCGTGACGTTCGCTCTGGTCTTGGTTTTGAATATGTATGCGATAACGGGGGGTACGCGGGTAACCGCGACGCGGCGTTTGAAATTGCATTTTCGCGCCGGGATTTGGAAAAGATATGTCGAGCAAAAACAACAAGTTTTCGGAAATATTATGCAACAATTGCAGCAACAGCCAAACCACCATCACTCAGAAAATGACACGCAGTCCGGTTGTGTGATTCTCTGATACGTCTTAATTGCAAACCCAACGAAGCCACTGTGCCTTCACACACACCCCTCATCCGCCCTTTGGGCACCTTCTCCCACAAGGGGAGAAGGCTGAGTAGTGAGGTAGGTGAGTGATTTCAGCCTTTTAAAAACTCAAATGTGTCCACAATCCTAACTACGTAGCCTTCTCCCCTTGTGGGAGAAGGTGCCCAAAGGGCGGATGAGGGGTGTGAAGGCGCAATGACAGCTCGCTCAGGATAACAATTCCAGCGCTCAGGGTGACAGCAAGAGGATTTTATCCGGTATATCGCTAAACACCGCATCAACGCCCCATGAAAAAAGCTCCGCTGCGCGTAATGGGTCATTGACTGTGTAACAAAGCAGGCGCTTTCCCATTGCTTTAATCTTTAATGCCTTTTCTTCTGTCAGGATGGCTTCATTGACGTTCACGGATACACAGTTCAATGCGATGCAGTTTTTTTCCCAGCCTTTATCCCATTTATCTAATAACAAACCCAATAAACAATGCGGTGAAAGACGGCGCAGAGAATGTAGGGCTTCTATAGAAAAACTGGATAATAAAATATCGGGATGTGGCTGGGGGAAAATAGTCTCAATCAGGGTCAATGCCTGAACCACGGTGCTTTCATTCGCGCCTGCTAATGGTTTGATTTCAATATTGGCTGACAAATGCATTTCTTTAAGAAAAAGTAATATGTCTAGTAACAATGGAATGCGTTCGCAGGAAAATTCAGGCGCAAACCAACCGCCTGCATCTAATGCACGTAATTCTGTATAGGTGTAATGACCAACGAATCCATGACCGTTTGTGGTTCTATCTAATGTTTCATCGTGAAAAATAATGGGTTCGCCGCATGCGGCAGACATTACATCAAATTCCACCCATTTAATACCTAATTGCGCTGCCTTAATAAAGGCAGACAGCGTGTTTTCAGGAGCATAAGCACTGGCTCCGCGGTGCGCTATCACTGGTGGGTTGAAATCAAGAGAAATGGCCACTGATGTTAATTCCCATTACGCCAATCACGATTAATAATAAATAAAGGATCTTTTTTATTGATACCCTTTCTTTAAAATGCAATATGCCAATTGTCGCCACTAATAATGTGCCCATGCCAGACCATATTGCATAAACAACGCTTAATTGGATACGTTTCATTGCAAATGTCATTGCAATAAAACAAACGGTATAGAAAAAGGCGAGATAAAAAATATATTTTTTATTGGTTAAACCATGCGACAATTTCATCGAGATGGTGCCGAGCACACCAAAAATAATGGCGATACCAAGCGCAATCCAGCTATCGATCATCAATGTCATTGTCATGCTTGTTGTAATCCAATTACACCCATAATAATGCAAAATAAAGAAAGCGTTTTGATAATGGTGACTGGCTCCAAAAAGAAACATACGCTAATAATATATATCAGTAATGTACCAAGCCCTGACCACGTCGCGTAAGCAAAACCTACTTCAAGACGTTTTAAAGAAAAGGTCAGGAACATAAATGAAAAAAAATAAAATATAAAAATAAAAATTGAGGGGGTCAGATACGTGAAACCTGCCGATAATTTCATGGAGGTAGTGCCCGCCACTTCCGTCAGGATGGCAAGCGTGAGAAAGAACCAAGCAAGAGCGTTTTTCATTATCATCATGTAGGCAAGCATCCTATCCTAATATAATTTAACATGTTAGATGTTAAAAAGCATTAGCTTGCCTCGCATTATGTGGGCTGCCCTGCTCTATTGCGCGCGTGGAAAAGCTTGCATCCATATCAGCCCAGATTGAAAAATGGGTATAAAGTTTGGTTTTTTTAGGCATCACTTCCAACTCGTACTCATTCTCTGCGCCAAAATCTGGCTCAATTAGGGGAGATAATGGTATCTGGGGTTGATTGGGTAAGGGACCTAATAATGCTGAAACTTGCTCTGACGACATATTCTCTGTCTGCTGTTGCTTGAAATAATCAATAAAGACACCCAACCCAAAAGTAACCGTAGACACTGCCGCGGCAGAGGCAGCAATAAAAACGATTAATGATATGGACCAAAGTGACAGTGCCAAGATACCTATCAAAGCTGAAATAATGACACTTAACACCATGCTTAACAAAATTAATGGCCAATAATTCGATATTGTTTCAGTGAGAGAAAATGAGGGTTGAATGTGGGTGGCAATAGTTAAATAACTCTCAGCGATGGAAGTAAGTTGATTAGCACAAGTAGACCAAAAATTTCTTATTGCCTCTATGTGTTGAAAAAGTTGTAGCCTTGTTTCAACACGCTGATCTTTTACTGCAGTGAGTTTGCTCACGTTTTCTTGAAATTGATCAACGCTATCGAAGTGCGTTTTATATTCTTGTAAAAAACACATAAAATCGTTAGAAAATGTTATTAACAAGCTTTTATCATCTTCTACCATCTGATCTAGCACCTCCAGCTCAAGAATAAACATTATGCCTGGCAATATGTCACTACACCGGCGTTGCTCACGATCAAGTAGACCATAGAGATATTGAATATTGCTTTTAATATCTAGTAGATGGTTGCTCAAATACAGGGAGACACATTCTTGTGATTCGATGTGTTGATGAGAGTCGGATATTTTGGATATCAACCCTTCTAATACTAGCAAGCGGCGGTTGAATTTTTTATTGATAGCAGCTAAAACATCGCGTATTCGGATCGCTTTTGCTTGAGATTTGGCGCGACAATTGATCAGTTTAATTGTATCACCTTTCACACTGGCAAGTTCTGCTAAAAATTGGGCTCGCTTTACATTTGATTCAAAATTTAGAAATTGAGGGGTCCCACCATTGCCGACATTAACGGACTTGGCGTATTCCGCTGGTAGGCATGTTATCCATTTTTCTATGCTGTCTGCTGTTTTATCTTGGTTTGTTCGCAACTCAGTGGCTACGAGCTCCCACTTTTTAACAGCATAGCCTTTTTCTATGAGTTTTTTTGCTGTGCGATTGCATATTATGCTAAGACCATGCATTGCGTTACGCACTTTTGTTGATTGAATATCACTGGGGCCTTTTATTTTTTCATCATAAATATTATTGAGCGCGGAGGTTGCGATTGCGAAATTCTCTGCTGTATCTTTTTCTGAAAATTGGATTAAAATAAATTTAATGATAGAGAACATTGCGCATGCGTAAGCATAATCTAATAAATAATTTATTTTTGAACGATAGTTAAGAATGTTAATATTCTGTTTTTCACAATAACTATGTATAAATCGTTGATGGGCTGATGTTATTATCAATCCCTCATTTAAGGCTGATATTTCCTTTGAAAACTCAATGTAAAACGCTTCTACTTCATCCACATGATTAAATGCATTTAAATTGACGTTTAAATCACTCGTTAATGCGTCCAACAAGCCTTTTAAATGCGGGTCTGTTTTTTCACTAACAAAAAAATGATAAAAATAATAATCACTGGATTCTATTTTTTTTAACGCTGCTTCGTACAAGCTTAAACTGATTTTTTCGATTATTTCGCATAGTTGATGTGCGTGCATAAGCGCCTCCTGTTTAATTTTTTTTCATCTCTTTACTCAAAATAGGTTTCTATTCTCGTATCAATTGTTAAAATACAGCCCATTGTGGATAAGGCATCGAATCACCATGCAACCGAATGATATTTTTCACCCTCCCTTGCCGTCTGACGGCAGTGACCGTTTGTCTTGGAATAATCTAAGAGGCGCAAGCGTGGGCTTGGCGTTGTCGCAGGCGTTGGCGGCGTGCAATCAGCCTATGCTGATTATTGCGCCTGATAGTTTGTATGTGTCGCATCTCATCGAAGAGTTGCGCTTTTTTAGCGGCGAATCCGAACAGTTGCTGTACTTTCCGGACTGGGAAACCCTGCCCTATGATCATTTTTCCCCACATCAAGACATTATTTCGGAGCGTCTTTCTACCCTGTTTCAGCTACCTACCTTACAAAAAGGGGCGGTGATCACCACACTTTCAACCTTGATGCACCATTTGCCACCTAATGATTTTATAGATGGGCACAGCTTTCAATTGAAACAAGGCGACAAGCTAAACATTGACACACTACGCACGCGTCTTGCGCATGCTGGGTACCATTCAGTGAGCCAAGTGCGCGAACATGGCGAATTTGCTGTGCGCGGATCGATCATTGATCTCTTTCCTATGGGCAGTAAAACGCCCTTTCGTATCGATTTGCTTGATGAAGAAGTAGATTCCATTCGACTCTTCTCGCCAGAAACACAACGATCTCTGGAAAAAATAACAGAAATTCGACTGCTTCCTGCTAAAGAGTTCCCATTAACCGAAGATGGCATCGACTACTTTAGACAAAGTTGGCGCAGTCAGTTCAGTGGTAATCCACTGAAATGCCCCCTTTACCAAGATATCAGTGAAGGCATCTACTCTCCCGGCATTGAATACTTTTTACCTTTCTTCTTTCCCAAAATGACTACGCTGATTGATTATTTGCCTAAAAATACGCTGATCGTCACGATTGGTGATATGAAGGCAAAAGCGGAAGAATTTTGGAGTGAGATTGCAATGCGCTATGAGCAGGGAAGTAATGATATATCACGACCAATACTGTTGCCAACAAAAATTTTCATATCGGCGCAGGATGTATCCGCCGCTCTTCGATCTTTCCCTTGTATAGCGATTAATCAATCTGAAGCTCCATCTAATAGCTCTTTTTCTACTGCCCTTGCGCCAAACTTAGATATTAATCACAAAGCATCACAACCGCTCGCGCCTTTACAAACGTTTGTGCAATCTTACAGCGGCAGAATTTTATTTTGCGCGGAAACCATGGGCAGACGTGAAGTGTTGCTGCAATTATTTAAAAACATTTCCTTACAGCCATTTTATTTTCAATCCTGGCAAGAATTTTTAGCTAGTGATAAACCTTGTGGTATCGTCGTCACAGCGATTGAAGAAGGATTTAGCTTAACGAATCCCGCGCTTACTGTACTCACCGAAAACCAACTCTATGGTAAACGTGTGATGCAACGCCGCCTGCGTAAACGCACGACACAAGATACAGACGCCATCATTCGTGATTTAACAGAATTACAAATTGACGATCCAGTGGTACATCTAGATCATGGCGTAGGACGTTATCGCGGGCTGCAAACAATTACGGCGGGAGATCTGCCTGCTGAGTTTCTTTGCATTGAATATCAAGGCGGAGATAAATTATATGTGCCGGTTGCTTCATTACATTTAATCGGTCGTTATGCAGGCGCTGACCCTGAACACACGCCGTTGAATAAATTAGGTACGGAACAATGGCAACGTGCAAAACACCGCGCTGCGGAAAAAGTGCGTGATGTAGCGGCCGAATTATTAGATCTTTACGCTAAGCGCGCAGCACGTAGCGGGCATCGTTTTGTGGTGTCTGACGATCAGTATGCTATTTTTGCTAATGCGTTTCCTTTTGAAGAAACACCCGACCAAATGCAAGCCATTGAAAACGTGTTTGCGGATATGACGTCTGATAAACCCATGGATAGAGTCATTTGCGGGGATGTAGGCTTTGGTAAAACAGAAGTAGCATTACGCGCAGCTTTTTTAGCCGTACAAAATGGAAAACAAGTGGCGCTGTTAGTGCCGACTACATTGCTTGCTCAGCAACATTTTCAAAACTTTCAAGACCGATTTGCCGATTGGCCGATTCAAGTCGATGTGTTGTCACGCTTTCGTACCGCTAAAGAAACAAAAAATGTATTACAACGCATGGAAGATGGAAAAGTAGATATCGTGATTGGTACGCACAAATTATTACAAGATGATATCAAGTTTAAATCCCTGGGATTAATCATCGTAGATGAAGAGCATCGTTTTGGTGTGAAGCAAAAAGAAAAGCTTAAAGCATTACGAGCAATGTCAGATATTTTGACATTAACCGCTACTCCCATTCCGCGCACTCTGAATATGACATTATCAGGTATTCGAGATTTATCTTTAATCGCAACGCCACCCGCGCGACGCTTATCGGTTAAAACTTTTGTGCATGAATATCAATCGCAATTAATTCAAGAAGCCGTACAGCGTGAAATTATGCGCGGTGGGCAAGTTTATTTTCTACATAATGATGTATCGACTATTCAAAAAAAATCTGAAGATATTATGGCGCTGGTCAGTGAGGCGCGTGTTGCTGTTGCGCATGGACAAATGCATGAGCGCGATCTTGAGCGTGTTATGTCTGAATTTTATCATCGGCACTATAATGTTTTAGTCTGTTCGACGATCATTGAAAGCGGCATTGACATTCCTACGGCGAATACCATCATTATTAACCGGGCAGATAAGTTTGGCATAGCGCAATTGCATCAATTGCGTGGACGGGTTGGCCGTTCGCACCATCAAGCGTATGCGTATCTCTTAACGCCCGCAGAACAACGTATCAGTAACGATGCGATTAAACGCCTGGAGGCAATTTCTACGTTGGATGAACTTGGTATAGGCTTTACCTTAGCCACACATGATTTGGAAATTCGTGGTGCGGGTGAACTACTGGGTGAAGAACAAAGCGGCGATATGCATGAAATTGGCTTTACTTTATATATGGAATTATTATCTAGAGCCGTAGATGCGTTAAAATCTGGTAAAGAAATTGATTTGGATAAATCATTATTACATCAAAGTTCTGAAATTGATTTACGAATTCCTGCACTCATCCCAGAAGCTTACCTTTATGATGTGCATTTACGTTTGCAATTTTATAAACGCATTGCAAATTGCAGCACAACCGCCGAACTGGATGAAATTCAAGTGGAAATGATTGATCGATTTGGATTGCTGCCTGATCCGCTTAAAAATTTATTTGCTATTAATGAATTAAAATTAAAAGCGGTAAAATTAGGAATCATTAAAATTGAAGCCAATGATAAAGGTGGTAAATTTGAGTTTAATGAGAAACCGAATGTCAAACCGGAAACTATTATTCGTTTAATTCAAGATAAATCCCGGCGTTATAAATTAGATGGGCCTACACGTTTGAGGTTTGTGTTGGATAAACATGAATTGAGTGAGAGGATTGAATGCATCGAAAAGATGATTGAGGTGTTAGCGGGTTAAAAGACTATATAACCCCAGAGGGCTTTGTTGCATGAAATGCAAAACGGCCTAAAACGTCATTGCGAGAAGCGTTTTTTGCGACGAAGCAAACCAGGCTGTGACGTAATTTTTTCCTCAGCTACTCTAATTGGTTTGTTTAAAGCCAAAGCCTGGATTGCTTCGTCGCAAAAAACGCTCCTCGCAACGACGTTTTTTCTTCGTAATGTCGTTTTTGCATTTCATGCAACAAAGCCACCCCGGAGAAAAATGAAGAGCACATTTTTGCAGACTACATCATGCGCGTATCGTGATAGTGGGATATTCGGCAATTTGAGCATCTCTAGTAATGATCACTAAATCATATAATTTTGCCTGCAAAATGAGTAACCGATCAAAAGGATCTGCATGAAATAATGGTAAATCAGCTACTCCTATACATTCTTCAGGCATAATAGGTAATATTTTAAATCCTTCCATTGCAATGGTTTCCAGTAAATTATGCGGCATAGTAAGCCGCCCTATACTTTTCTTAATCGCGATTTCCCAAAACGATGCGCTGCTGATCAAAATTTCATTTGATCTGTCGCGAATAATTTTTTGCGCTTTCATGTGTATTTTTTTAGGTTCGGTTAACCACCATAAAACAACATGCGTATCGAGCAAATATCGCATTATTTCTCATCCTGGTAAAATTTCGTTAAGAGATCATCCGGCAAAGGCGCATCAAAATCGTCACTGATTTCGATAAGACCTTTTAACTGTCCGCCGTGCCGTTCATTTATCGTTTCCGAATAAACAACAAGCCGCACCAACGGCTTACCATCTCTGGCAATGATAATGTCCTCTCCCTTTAGCACCTGATTGATTAATTTAGAGAAATTTGTTTTTGCATCGTGTATATTCACTAGCATGGTGTTATCCTCATCTATTGTTTTAGTATAGTGGACTAACCGGGCTTAGTCAATATCCATAGTGACTTCCATAGTGGCTTCGGTATACACACGATCCTGGACACAAAAAGCGTGTCCAGGCTACTTGTATTCTGTCCAGACTGCGTATAAAGTATACAGCCATAAAATAACATAATAACCAACCATCAAAACGAGGCAGATATGGCGCTCAACAGACACTTTTCTAAACTTAACGACAGGGCCTACGATGTACTTAAAAAATCCCAGTCGGATTACTTGAAAACGAATGGCTTTTTTTCTGCTGACATTTATTCAATTTCATCCGATGCGCCCAGTCAAGTACGCGCCGCTATCGAGATAGCCAATCGCGTGACCTTTGCCATTTTTCTGCAAGCAGTGATGGATGATGATATCGAGACAGTAAAAAAATGTTTAGACGCGGAACCTGACTTAATATCAGGACTACCCGATAAAAATCTTGTGATTGAGAGCAAACTTACTTGGCAAAAATTTTATGCAGAAACTGCGTTGACGATGGCGGTGAAACGCAAACAAATTAAAATGATCGAACTGCTGCTGCCTTATTACGATAAGCTCGAGCAGACGGATGATGTTATAAAAGCGAAAACAGAAGCCTTATCTGCTTGGGTCTTTTATGAAATACAAAAATATGCAGAAGGTGAAGATAAAATTGTTATTCCTCAAGAATATGCCGCCTATGCGCAATCATTGATTGATGTATTCAAGGAAGAAAGCTTCCCACACGGGATTCCAGGCAACGCTGATTTCCCCATGCATGGTGCGTTAAGTGAGAAAACAGAAAACGCTATTGAATCATTATTTAATATAGTGTTACCAAAGAAGGCAGTGAAGTTAGATGATTACATTGATCCAGAGCTATTTCTTCTTGCACTTTGCAAAGTCTATAGGGAAAACATTAGAACGTTTTATAATTTCGAACGGCTTAATGTGTTTTGTATACGCATGATTGGCTTAGCACAGAGTATTCTATCTCCAGAAACCGCGAAGATGTTTTGCGAGGGGCTTTATTTCGTTGTTGAAGAAAACAGAAAAATATGTGACCGGGCGGAATCTCTCAAATTACTTAATGGCGAGGCGTTTTATCATGGAACTCGTGACATTCATTCTGGACTTGCTTTCGAATATTTATGTGGCGCTGGAAGTGGGAGCGCGGTGGATTGCACAGGTTTGGGCCGGCCAATCGGGAGCTTGGAAAAGCTATATCAACATAAACAACAAGTTTTCGGAAATATTACGCAGCAATTGCTGCAACAACCAGACCGACCGTCACTCAACAAATGACTCGTGGTCCGGTTGTGTGATTCTTTGATGCGTCTTAATTGCAAACCCGTGCTGGTTCCATATAAAATAAATTAATTCATTTTGATCGATCGAATGATATTATATGTAACCCCGGAGCAAAATGAAGAGCGCATTTTGTTCCGGGCTACTTTTTATCCAGGAAAATTTGCAGATCATGATCAACCCTCTTTATACTGAGCTTTTCAATCAATTGATGCCGCACACGACGATTTTGACGCCCAATAGGCGGCTTGCAGCGACATTGCATCAACATTTTCACACTAATCAATTGAAGCAGGGTCTTTCTTGTTGGCAAACACCGGATATTTTACCGCTCACCAGTTGGCTGCAACGTTTATGGATTAATTATCTTTGCTCTAGTGCGCACCCTGCTCCACTGCTCTTGAATTCTAGTCAGTCAGCTTTTTTATGGGAAAAATTAATTCTTCATTCAAAAGATAATGAACGTTTATTGCAAGTATCTGAAACAGCGGACATTGCGCATTCAGCATGGAAATTATTGCTGCAATGGCAAATTAAACTTGATCATCCCCTTTTTATGGCTTCTGAAGATTATGCCGCACTGCATCAATGGGCGCATTCTTTCCAGCAGAAATGCCAGGAACGGCAATGGATAGATGAAAGCTCTCTGCCTGATAGGCTTATTCAACTCATCAATAACAAAGATATTATTCCACCTAAACACCTGATGCTGATTGGATTTACTGAAACATCACCGCAGATCAATCAATTACTAGCTTGCTGCGACAAAAAAGGCGCTAAAATTAAACAAACTAATTTGGCGCAGCAACATTCACATTGCTCTAGGATCAACTTAGAAAATGAAGATAAAGAAATTGAAACCATTGCGCGCTGGGCTAAATCAATTCATACAACGAAGCCTGATGCGGCCATTGGTTGCGTCATTCCAAAATTAGATAAAATACGAGATCGTGTAAAACAAATATTCACTGATGTATTTGTGGATAGCGCACCCTTTAATATTTCCGCCGGTAAACGTTTAATAGACTACCCCATTATTTATTGCGCATTGCAATTGCTTCAGCTAAATAATAAAACTATAGCTAGAGAAACATTAAGCCATATATTAATGTCGCCCTTTATAGGCGAAGCTGAAATTGAAAGAATGAAACGAGCAACTGCGGATAATGAATTACGTAAAAAAAATATTAATCTTATAAATTTATCGGAAGACATAGAACAAAGCTTTAAATATTGCCGTCATTTTACTAAACGTATTTTACGATTGAATGAATTTTTTTCACAACTAAAAGAAACGCTCACTTATATCGAATGGGCGAATGAATTCAGTAACATGTTAAGCATCCTTGGTTGGCCTGGCGATCGCAGCTTAAATAGCGAAGAATATCAAACCGTGGATGCCTGGCTAAATTTGTTAAATGAATTTTCCAGTCTGGATTATGTGGCCGCACCAGTCAGTCTAACGCACGCCGTTTTTACATTAAAAAAAATAGCTAAAAAAAATGTTTTTCAACCTAAAACTCCTGAATCACCTATACAAGTGCTTGGCGTACTGGAAGCGGCAGGATCACCCTTTGATTATTTATGGGTGGCCGGTATGGATGATATTGCGTGGCCTCCGCAACCTAAACCCAACCCATTTATTCCAAAAAAATTGCAGCGTGAAATGCATATGCCGCATGCAACAGCGGAGCGCGAACTTAGATTTTGTACGACACTGACACAACACTTTCAACAAAGTGCTGGGGAAGTGATTTTTAGTTACGCAGAAAAAAACGAAGATCTTACATTACAAGCAAGTCCGTTGATACGCTCTATGCCTGAAATTAAGATTGAACATCTTCAATTACCTTCTTACTCAACCCCGAGTGTACGCATTTATCAAACAAAAATGCTCGAATCTTTACAAGATGATCAGGGCCCCAATGTGCAACCACATGAAAAAGTAACGGGAGGCGTTAGCATTCTCAAGTTACAAGCACTCTGCCCTTTCAAAGCCTTTGCTGAAAAAAGACTTTATGCGCGGGCATTGGAAAGCCCGTTGCCTGGTCTGCGTCCTAAAGATCGCGGCGAATTGGTTCATTCCGTGCTTGAGATCATCTGGAATCAACTAGGTGATCAAGCAAATTTACTTGCTAAATCCCCTGATGAATTGCAAGATTTGATTAATAATAGCATTGCAAAAGCTATCCTAGCATTTCAGCATCACGCACTTTCGCGCATCAAATATATGCAACTTGAACACCAACGCTTATACACCATTGTGTGGGATTGGCTGCAAATTGAAAAAGAGCGGCCGCCTTTTAAAATTGTTAATACTGAAAAAACCACTGAAATGATGTTAAATCAATTAAAATTGGCCATGCGTGTAGACCGCATAGATGAATTAGCTGATGGCAAATGGCTCATTATCGATTACAAAACGGGTAAACAAAATAATATCAATCAATGGCTAAGTAGCCGGCCCGAAGAACCACAACTCCCACTCTATGCATTAGAATATTCTCAGCATGCAGTTAGCATTGCATTTGCAGAACTATCACCAGGCACGCATTGTTTTAAAGGTTTAAGTCAATATTCACTGGACATTAAAGGCATCAAACCGATTGCCGAGATAAAATCAGTGGCATCAATGCATTGGCCAGATGTATTAAATGAATGGAAAAACACCTTAACTATATTGAGTGATGATTTTTATGCAGGCAATGCAATGGTAGACCCCAAAGACCCGCCAGAAACTTGTCAATGGTGCGAATTGAAATCGTTGTGCCGTATTAATGAAGAAGGTGATGTTGGCCATGTCTCATAACGCCATAGAAAACGACAAAAAACAACGGCAATTGGCTCTAGATGCTTCCAAATCATTTATCGTGCAAGCACCAGCGGGCTCTGGCAAGACTGAATTATTGATTCAACGGTTTCTCACTTTGTTACTACACGTGCAATCACCTGAAGAAATATTAGCGATCACTTTCACCAAAAAAGCAGCGAATGAAATGCGACTGCGAGTCATTAATGCCTTAAAAATGGCTGAGTTGGAATCGGAACCAGAGTCGCTACACGCCAAACAAACGTGGCGGCTAGCTAAACAAGTATTAAAAAGAGACACTGAACTGAGTTGGCATTTACTCTCAAACCCTAATCAATTTCGTATACAAACAATTGATGCCTTATGTGCTTTTATCACCAAGCAATTACCCCTGCTTTCGCATTTTGGATCTCAGCCAGACATTTCAGAAAATCCTGCCATTTTATACCGCGAAGCCGTTCAAGAAGTATTAATGCACGTAGAAGAAAATTTCGAATGGTCGCAAGCCATTTCTCAATTATTATTACATTTAGATAATGATTTTAATAAATTACATGATTTGTTAGTCAGTTTGCTGGCAAAGCGGGATCAATGGTTGCCATATATCCATTTCAACACTTCTGTAGATGATATTAATAAAGCGCTTGAAAATCATATACGCATGGTGATTACCGACAGTTTACATGCACTGCGTGTACTGTTTTCCAAAGATGAAACCCAAGAATTATTAGCCATCGCAAATTTCGCCGCCAATAATCTGTCAACTGACAATCACCAATTATCCGATCTTCCAGACACCAGCGCAGAAGATAAACATTTATGGCTGCGGCTTGCTGAACTTTTATTAACTTCAACACATACCTGGCGTAAACGCTTTGATGAGAAAATGGGATTTCCTGCACTGGCAGGATTAAAAAACGCATCTGAAAAAGCATTACACAAAGAATATAGAGAACGGTTAAAAAACTTGATTGACTCTTTTAATCATCGCGATGACTTGCATTCCGCCCTCTGTGAATTATTTTCTCTACCTGAGCCACGTTATCAACCTTTGCAATGGGAAATATTACAAGCTTTATTAAAAGTATTAAAAATCGTCGCCGCACAATTACGCATTGTTTTTCAACAACACGGCATGATTGATTTCATTGAAAATGCACAAGCTGCTCTTTTGGCTTTAGGAAATGACGAGCATCCCACGGATTTATCACTGGCTCTCGATTATCGGATTCAACATATTTTAGTCGATGAATTTCAAGATACCTCCTACACGCAGTATCAATTATTAGAAAAGTTGGTGATGGGTTGGCAAGCAGACGATGGGCGTACTCTGTTTGTGGTCGGCGACCCGATGCAATCAATTTATCGATTTCGTGAGGCGGAAGTAGGATTATTTATTAGACTAGGTAAAAACGGCATAGCTCAGATTAAATTAACACCCTTAACCTTATCAATGAATTTTAGATCTGCGGCACCCATCGTGGAATGGAATAATCATCACTTTACCCGTATTTTCCCGACGTTTACTGATATTTCAGCGGGCGCTGTATCATTCAGTCCCAGCGTGGCGCAAAAAGTATCAGATACAAATGAAGATATTCCATCGGTAACTATCCAGGGATCTGATAAATCATTTGAGAATCTGCAAACTGATGCCATCATTACCACTATACAAACGATCAAACAAAATCATCCCAATGAAAACATTGCGATATTAGTCAGGTCTCGCACACATTTACGTACTATTATTCCAGCCCTTAAAAATGCGGAAATTCCCTACCGAGCAGTGGATATAGATCCACTGGCTTCTCGTCAATGTATTCAAGATGTGCTATCGCTTACTGCTGCATTGTTGCACCCTGCTGATCGTGTTGCTTGGCTTGCCATCTTACGCGCGCCTTGGTGCGGTTTAAGTTTGGCTGATTTATTTGTCATTGCGGGAGATGACGCTTATGCACCCATAATGGAAAAACTTGCGAATGTGGAAATTATTGAGCGACTCAGCAGTGACGGCAGAGAACGTTTAGCCCGAGTTTATCCTGTTTTAAAATCAAGTATGGCGGAACGCGAACGCAAAAATATACGCGAATGGATTGAACACACCTGGCAATTATTGGGCGGCCCTGCTTGTTTATCTGATCCAATTGACATGGATGATGCTAACGCTTATTTCAATTTGCTCAATACCTTTGCTGAGGGTCAGCAAACCATCCACATTGAACAATTAAAAGAAAAAATTCAGCGTCTATTTGCTGCCACGCTGCATGAAGATAAAACACTACAAATTATGACCATTCACTCTGCCAAAGGCTTAGAATTTGATAATGTCATTTTGCCGCATCTTGAACGAAAAATGCCGCATGATGATAAACCGTTACTTTCTTGGATGGAACGTCCATTAGCAAATGATAAAATGGCATTGTTGCTGGCCCCTATCCACGCAACGGGCGCCTCAACCGACCCCATGTATGATTACATATATCGTTTACATAAAATTAAAACACGTTATGAAACCGACCGCTTATTTTATGTGGCTGCAACGCGAGCTAAGAAACGATTAAATTTATTTTTCAGTGCTGAAACAAAAGAGGATGGCGAAATAAAATTGGAATCTGGCAGTTTTCTTGAGAAACTTTGGCCGCATATACAACAAACGGGATTGTTCACACAGCATTCAAACGAGCAAAATCAATTATTAAATTTAAAACCTGAAAAATTAAGCAAAAAAATAACCCGTTTAAAAAATGAATGGACGAACCCTCTTTTTACCACGCAAAATACAGACATTATTTTGCATAACCGTAAAGATGGATTTGCTTTGCCCGATAACAGGCCTAAACTACTTGGTATTGTTATACATCGCATTATGCAGCAATTATCGCATCATGGCATATCATGGTGGGAGGATAAAACAACCCAGCTACATGAAATGTATGTTCAACAACAGCTTAATTTGCTTGGCATGACTCCACAGCATGTGCGTCCTTATATAGTGAAAGTGCTGCATATTATTTCACAAGTTATCAATGATCCACGCGGGCAATGGATTTTGCAACCACAGCGAGAGGCACAGTCAGAATTCCCACTCTCCGCAGTATTAGATAATCAAGTAATTAATTTGGTGTTAGATCGCACTTTTGTCGATGATGCGGGCACTCGCTGGATTATTGACTTTAAAACGGCTGAAATGACTAATAACAATTTGGATAAATTTTTGCAAGATCAACAGAAAAAATATCTTCCACAAATGAACAAATATGCGGACGCGATGCGCTTACTTGATACGAGAGTTATACGAATGGGATTGTATTTTCCTGCATTACCGGCGTGGATTGAATTAAACTTGACGCAAAACCTTTAACCCTGGCACTCTGCTAAATTCTTGATGATTTGCTGTTAACAATGCATGGCCATAAGTAAGAGCGGTTGCGGCGATCAACATATCATGCGCTCCTATTAATTTTCCTTGATCCGCAAGTACGGCATAAATTTCTGCGTGTATACGCGCTGTGTCGGTAGTAAAATCGATAATGGGTATTTCATTTATAATTGCTTCAACAAACGCTGTACGCCTAATTTTTCTTGCTTTTGTATTCGCACGATGTACGCCCATCAATAATTCAGACACTGTGATCACACTAATGAAAACTTCACCGTATGACTCCCATTGATTAAAATTAATAGTTTTATTTTCCTTTTCAGCCCGTATAAAAATACAGGTATCTAATACTAATCCCATAGCTTACTTCTATCCTCATTGTTCATTTGATGTCGGATGCTCTCAATGTCGTTCGCAAAAGCTTCTTTGTCTTTTTCATCTAGCGTTGGCAGATGTTCAAAAATAGCATTGAGTTCAGCAACTTTAAGCACTTCACGGTTTGGTTTCGCAGGCACAATACAGGCAATCACCTCTTTTCCTCTTCTAATTTCATAGCTTTCGCCGAGATAATGGACTTTGTTAAGAATGCTCGAAAAGGTGCGGCTCGCCTCAGTAGCAGTAACTATATGTTTTGACATGGTAAATTCTCTATAAAGTATATATAACAGTATAGCATAATATCTGATAATTTGAAAGTATGATAATTATACGCTGACTTCCTCTTCGTGCCGATCCATCAGGCTACGCTTGTTATTGCAGCAACAACCAGGCCGTCACACCCCTCATCCGCCCTTAACGTGAGCGTGCCCGTGCCCCATAGGCGTCATCCCGGAATCGAACGCCTGCTTTTTGGCGTGAGATGTCCGGGATCCATCTTTAAATCAACTTAATTGCTTGATTTGAGGTGGTTCCCAGACATTTTTTGCCAAAAGGCGGCAAAAAATTCTGGGATGACACCTTAGCTTGACGCCTATGGGGCACGCTCACGTTAAGGGCGGATGAGGGCCCCATTCACATTCTTCCCGATACCGTGATCAGCACCCGCTGTCTGGGCTCTGGCATGTAATATAACGGTAATACCTTTTTTTCAATTATTCTTAAGCTATCAGGTATTGCGCCTTTTTTTATTGCGATCATTTTCGCCTGTTCGATATAGGCAAGTATTTCTTCCTCGGGATTATTTTTAAATTGCACTACACAATCAATTTTACCAGCAACCTCACTTAATGCCGCACCATAAGCATTTGCTATCTGATAATGCGGTGGTCGAATGAATCGTTGATCTAACAAATCATCGGGAATATTTGCAGCCCCACCACCCACTAATAAAATAGCCGTCTTCGATACATCAGGCAATAATCGTTCTATTTCATTTTTCACTAAATGAAGGTAGGTTTGCATAATAGCCTCTGCTTCAGCTCGTGATAGCTCTGCAATTTGTTGCGCTCCGCTCAACACCTGTCCCACATCATATAAGGTCAAACACTCCCCACCTACGCTTCTACATTTTTTATATAATGCAGCGCCCACACTTTCAGGCCCTATTTGGTAAGTCTTGTCATTTTTTTTGATAATACTACCACCACCCATTGCCAATACATGTACATCCGGTATCAATAACTGACATGAAATACCTGAAACAAAACCACCATTCAATGAATAAAAGGGGCGCCCTTGTTGTATCAAGCCAATGTCAGTAGAGGTACCGCCTACATCCACTACTATACCATCCATGCAATCAGCTAAATGGCACGCGCCTATAATGGAATTAGTGGGGCCTGATGAAATGGTGCGCACAGGAAAAGCAATAGCCTCATTCAGGGTTAATAACGTGCCATCATTTTGCGTAATATAGCAAGGACACCTAAAACCCAAATTATTTAATTGCGCTTGTAAATCATGAAAATTATTTTTCATTACTTTTTTTAAAGTCGCATTTAAAATGGTCGAATTTTCACGCGTAATAAAACCAATGCCGCCTACTTGATAAGATAGGCTCAAGGGTATCTCACCAAAATGTGCTTGAATGTAAGCTTCTGCTTCTAATTCATCCTCAGCATAAAAGGGGGAAAACACACCCACAATCGCTAAGGATTCAGCACCTTCTGCAATCAATTTATTAACTGCGTGTAATAATGCCTCTTTATTTAAAGGGCTTAATGCAGCATTATTGTATTCACGCCCGCCCGCAACGGTTTGAAAACCAGATAAAATATGCTGACGATGCTTTTTAGGCCATTGATAAGCAGGCGGCAAATCCGGTGTATGACTCGCCAGACGAATCACCCCTACTTTATAGAGCGATTTCAACTCTAACAAACTATTCACTGCCAGTGTCGTACCAAGATGGATGGCAGAGACTTGACGAGGATCAAAATCATATTCACTCATTAATTTTTTTATGCCACGGCAAAGACTGGATGATAACCCATCATCCGCTAAGGTCTTCGAGCCAAATAATAAATTATCCATTTGGTTGAGTACGGCAAAATCAATGTTTGTACCGCCAACGTCTATGCCTAATTTATACATATAACAACCCCGCATCATTTAATTCATAACCAAATACACGCAAACTCACTTGCGAACTAGCCTTAGGTGTTAACCAAAAATCAGGTGGTATCAGTGTTACTAAATCAACTTGCAAACCAAAGCGCAATGATTCTGATGTGATAGCTTTTCGGCTTCGACTTTCAATCAACGAAATAATAGTCGGACTTTCTGCTATTTTTTGGTTGGATTTGGTAACAAGCAAATATTCATTTTGGAAAAAAACCATAAATTCGTGTTGTTTAGAACATATTTTTACATAGCCTTTTAAAAAACCATTTTCAATAGCATGATGTACATCGGTAATTATGCCAGTCCCTATGATGCTTGCGCCCTCAATATGCTGAGATGATTGCCCTAATTCCAATGCACGAGAAATACTTCCTTCGATCACATAATTTTTATATTGATTTGCTTCAAAAATAAACGTGGTAATGGCTGCACTGCAACCGAATGCAGTAGCAACAGTACGTGCTTTGTCTTCAAGTTCGGCCATTGTTTCAGCTTCAATGCATACCACCTCACCCAGCGCACTTGCTATAAACGCCGTTTGTTGCGTCATGCCCATAATGGCGGGTTTACACATATTAATTTTTGGAAAGGCACGGCCAATTAAATCCGCATCAAGCACTGGCAACGAGTACATGGATGCAAGTATAAATGGTGTCATAGCATTGCACCCACCTATTTCAACAGGCATTAATATAATTTTTTTATTTGCAAAAACTGATTGAATTTTGTCAAATAAATTTATAAACATTTTTGCATTGGGAATACGTTCAATCGAAATTAATGGCGCGCCTATTAATGCGATAGGCACCACCAATGCATCTAGCTCCATTTCTGTCGTCGTGATAATTTTCACTGGCCCATGCAAATTAAGTAAGTAATGCATGTAATCTTTCAGCACATCAGGATCGCCACCTCCTCCTGAACCAAGCAAAGCTGCGCCATAACACAATTGATCCAAATTTTTTATAGTAAGTATATTCATTGATTGTCATCCTGAGCATAGCGAAAGATCTTGTGTTTTTCAGCCTGAGATTCTTCAATACGCTCAGGATGACAGCGCTTCTCAGTAAAATGCCTGAGATGATAGTCTCGTGAGCTAACTAGAGTGTTTGGATTATAAAAATGGCCGCGCAATGATGCAAGAGATTTCTCACCCCTACTGGGCGATGGAGAGTTGACTAACTTGTTTAAATACCTTGATTCGTATCGCATTTGAAAAACCTCTTAAACCAAACTCAACATAAAACAACACGGAACGCCATCCAGAAAGCAGATGCCATGCGTTAAGGTGATGCTGTAGTTGATTTAATAATTTCTTCATTTATGCGTACTCTTACAATTTTTGTACTGGTCAATTTCTGACATTAGCATTATTTATTTAGCGAGTCAATCACTCCAAAAACAAATCCGGGAAAAGCTGTGTATTCTCATGTAATGAATAAGCGCTAAAATCCTTTACCCCACGCTCTCTTAGCAACACTTCATCCACAAAAAAATGACCGGTTACTTCATGGCTGTTGCTAGTTAAAATAGCAACAGCAGCATCTGCGACAATACTAGGCTTGCGGCTTGCCTCATACATTTCTTTAGGAAAATTGACAGAAATGGCAGCTGTTGCAATCAAGGTTTTGGGCCACAACGAATTGACGGCTATTCCTGCTGATTTAAATTCTTCCGCCATACCGAGCGTACACATACTCATGCCGTATTTAGACATGGTATATGCCAAATGATCCTTAAACCATTTAGCGTTCATATTGAGTGGCGGTGACAAATTTAAAATATGGGGATTCGTTGAATTTTTTAAATGTGGCACGCACAGTTTAGAACACATAAAAGTTGCACGTACATTGACATCAAATATCAAATCAAAACGCTTCATGGGAATATCAAGGGTCGATCCTAAATGGATGGCACTTGCATTGTTAATTAATACATCCAAACCACCAAAGGTTTTTATCGTTTTTGCAATCGCTTGCGAAACCGCATCTTCATCTCGTACATCAACTTGTAGTGGCAACGCCTTCCCTCCGGCTTTTTCAATTTCTTCGGCTACCGTATAGATGGTGCCCTGAAGTGTGGGATGGGGTTCAACTGATTTTGCTGCAATGACAATTTTTGCACCCTCTCGTGCACAACGGAGCGCGATTTCTCTACCAATGCCGCGGCTGGCACCGGTTATAAAGATTACTTTGTCTTTTAATAATGTGTTAGTCATCCTGCCATCCTTTTGCTATTAATTGACGCCGCATTTGCCGGGTGCCACTCACTTGATGTAATTTTTCCGTACAAACCGACTGCGTATACTCAGTTCTTGCTATTGTACTTTGTAAAATGATTTTTGCATCTCTTTCTTGCGTAAAATTAACATAGAGGCTCAGCCGATAAAAACCTACAGGCGTGGGTTGGTGATTCGCTTTATCTGTCATCACAGAACAGGGATCAGTACCTAATGCTTCAATCACGAAATAATAACGCGCTCCCGCTTTCTCTCCGCTACATCCATTCTGCTTCCACCAACTTTTTTTCATACGAGCAATATTTTCAGATGGCATGGCTGTCACTATACATGCCGGTAACGCTTGTAGTATGCGCGACTCAATCTCTGTCTGTATATGCAAACTTAGCCAAGCATTCTTTTCACTTTTCCAGACATGATGCGTGCTTTTAAGTTGTAACATTGCCGTCATTAACAGGAGCACGCCTAGCAATGAAAACATTTGCAAAAACATCAGGGCCGCCATTAACACAAAACCCCTTTCACTTAAATGTGATTTATTCATTATTCATTCACCCATATATACGTGTACCAGCGTTTTTTATATGGCGGCGCTGACAATGTCAGCGCTATAGAGAGCCCCACTACCTTTGACCAATCATCTACTTGTGAGGCTGATATTTCTTTATATGAACTATCTTGCCTTACCGTTGCATCGATGTGTATTTCCTCTACATCGTCTACTAATGGTATTTTTTGATGATGAATATCTTCCATGTATAATGTCTTTTTATGATTATTTTTTGCAGATTCAATTCGATATTCATTCCACACTAAGCGTGCAATTTCACTATTTTTTGCATAAGCATGATGCAATGCAGTGTCTGGCATCATTTTTTGCATGCCGCGCGTCGTGTATACATATTTCACTTTAAAAATATCAGCGCTTTTGCAATCAGAAATTAATAACACATCGTTTGGATAGAAGTGAATTGTCTTATTTGCATGTATTATAAAATGATCTTGCATGGTTTTTAATAGCGTAGCATGTGTATTTGACGCATGACGAACAATGAGGGGGCCAGCATTTAAGGCTTGAATTTTATTACGGGATGTCAAACTGTAAGCAGTATTGTTATGAATAGGAAAATCTGCTGTTAAACGTGCACAACCAATGTATCCTGCTTGGTGAATGCTAGAGCGCAAAGCTCCAATGACGGTCTCTGCGTTATGTTGAATTTGATTTAATGCCGCTTGTTGATGAATATTACGTTCTATAAAAATAAATAATTCGAAGAATGATAACAGCAAGACTAAACTAAGCATTACTGAAATCATCAGTTCTATTAAGATGGTCCCTCTATTGTTGCAGAAAGTTGTAAGCATCCAGATTGTCCTATGGTCGTTCGATCACATTGGTAAGCATGTTGTTTCCCCCAAAAAAGCGTTAATGTGGCGTTTGATGTGTTCTCATTGATCGTACCAACCCCCTGCGGCAACACTTCTTTGTTTTGTTCGTTCCAACTAAGTTGTGACAACATGTTATTGCTGCCATTGGTTGCATGTAATCGTTCAGCCATTGAATGTAATTGTTCGGTCGCAACGCTGAAATAATAGGCTGCGGTAGTTTTGCGTAGCGCGGTGAGTTGCATGGCATTTAGGCCGAGCAAGAGGAGGGAGAGGATAAATAGTGTAATGAGAATTTCTAACAGAGTGAAGCCGGGGTGGTTTTGCATGTTTTTCTCCGAGGGGCTTTTGTTTGCTTGCCCTCACCCCAACCCTCTCCCGCAACCACCAATTATAATTTTCTCAAACTCTTGAGGGCGGGAGAGGGGGACGTTGAAATCACCTTCTGAGTTTTCCTCAGCAATGATCACTCACTTTTTCGTTCTCGGAAGTTGGGAAAAACACAAAAGGTGATTTCAACGTCCCCCTCTCCCGCCCTCAAGAGTTTGAGAAAATTATAATTGGTGGTTGCGGGAGAGGGTTGGGGTGAGGGCAAGAGGGCGAGCGAGATTAGAAAATCAAACCTACCGATACATCTTAGCAAAGTCAACCATAAACTCAGCCAATCTATCCGCTCCCGCCTCCGGCATAGCGTTATACATACTCGCACGCACCCCACCACTCACTCGATGGCCGCGCAAATGAACCAAACCAATGGCTGCCGCTTCTTCAAGAAAAATGGGCGTTAGTTTTTCATCACACAAATAAAACATAACATTCATTAGTGAACGGCAAGATGGCTCAATACGGCTAACATAAAAATCAGGATAACGATCAAGTAACGAATAAATTTTATTCGAGTTACGTTTGTTTTTTTGATAAATAGCCTGAACGCCACCCTGACGTTTTAACCATTGCAACATAAGACCCAAAATATACCAACAATAAGTCGGTGGTGTATTGTAAAACGAATGATGCTCCGCTTGTGTTTTATAGCTGTATAAAACAGGCGTAGAGGGCAGCGGGTCTTGTATAAGATCTTCACGAATGATCACAACCGTTTGCCCAGCCTGCCCTAAATTTTTTTGTGTGCCTGCATAAATAATACCAAATTGCGACACATCAATCGGACGAGATAAAATCATAGACGTCATATCTGCAACCAATGGCACCTTTCCAGTATTAGGCACCCAACTAAACTCCAAACCATCAATGGTTTCATTAGGCGTATAATGCAAATAGGCCGCATTCGGATTCATTGCCCACTGATCTTCTCGCGGAATAAACGCCAGATGATCTTGTTGCCCGCTGGTCGCCGCCACATTCACTTGTCCAAAACGTTTAGCTTCATTAATCGCTTTCTTTGACCATATACCCGTGTCGATATAATCCGCCGTGTTATTATTGGTAAATAAATTCATTGGTACCATCGAAAATTGCGTTGTCGCACCACCGGCAATAAATAACACTTGATAATTTTTAGGGATAGACATCAATTCGCGCAAATCTGCTTCCGCTTGTAGTGCAATACGTTGAAATTCAGGGCCACGATGACCAAATTCCATTATCGACATGCCTGTCCCCTGCCAATCCAGCATTTCTGTTTGCGCTTGCAGCAGCACTTCGTCTGGCAGCATGGCAGGCCCTGCACTGAAATTAAATATATCGCGCATCTCAAACACTCCGTCAATCCACTATGCTTTTGGGCCTAACATTGATTCAGGCCGCGCTAGCTCTTTAAATTCTTTCTCACTCAAATACTGTAGCGCCAAACAAGCTTCTAATAATGACGTTCCATCATGCCATGCTTTATGTGCAATTTCCGCTGCCTTGTCATAACCAATTTTGGGTGCAAGCGCTGTTACCAACATCAAGGAATTATGCACAGATGCATTAATCGCTTTTTCATCGGCTTTTAAATCTCTCACACAATATTTATTAAACATGCGCGCAGCATCCGTCAACAATCTGGCGGAATTCATGAAGTTATGAATAATAACAGGCTTAAACACATTTAATTCAAAATTACCTTGTGAATCCGCAAAACCAATCACCGCATCGTGGCCCATTACTTGCGCGCACACCATGGTCAGGGCTTCCGACTGCGTAGGATTCACTTTACCCGGCATGATGGATGAACCCGGTTCATTAGCAGGCAAAATAAGCTCGCCCAATCCACAGCGTGGGCCCGAACCAAGCCAACGTATATCGTTGGCAATTTTCATTAGCGCACACGCCAGTGTTTTTAACGCGCCACTCGCAAATACAAATGCATCATGCGCTGCGAGTGCGGCAAATTTGTTGGGCGCGCTCACAAACGGTAAGCCGGTTAATTCAGCAATTTTATTAGCGGCTTTTATCGCAAATTGCGGATGTGTGTTCAACCCCGTGCCCACCGCCGTTCCACCGATAGCAAGCTCATAAAGACCTGGCAACGTCGCTTTAATGTTTGTCATGGCCGCATCAAGTTGTGCCACATACCCTGAAAACTCTTGGCCCAATGTTAATGGCACCGCATCTTGCAAATGCGTACGACCGGTTTTCACGATATGCGCAAATTCTTTTTCTTTAACTGCTAACCCATCACGCAATTCTTTTATGGCAGGCAATAAAGTCTGTACCAGAAACGTTGCAGCAGCAATGTGCATTGCCGTAGGGAATGTATCATTCGAAGATTGTGATTGATTGACATGATCATTGGGATGAATAGGATCTTTACCGCCAATTTTGCCCGTTGCCATTTCAATAGCACGGTTACTGATCACTTCATTCACATTCATGTTAGTTTGCGTGCCACTACCTGTTTGCCAAACACGTAATGGAAATTGCTTATTCAGTTTGCCTGAAATAACCTCATCCGCTGCTTTTACTATTAAGTCCATCACCTCTTTTTTCATCAACCCTAGCTCATGATTCGTCATGGCGGCCGCTTTTTTTAAAATGCCAAACGCTTGCAATAATTCAGTGGGCATTAAATCCTGACCAATCGCAAAATGTTCCAGCGAACGTTGTGTTTGTGCGCCCCAATAAACATTGGCAGGCACTTCAATGGTTCCCATGCTGTCTGATTCCAGACGGGTATTGTTGGTAGGCGTATTCATTTATGGGTTTCCTCAATCCAGACTTTTAGTCAGCAGTTCGTATAAATCCGTCGATAAATTTTTATCCTGACGCAAGATCATCAATTGCTGACGCATTAATGTTTGACGTTCTTTATCATACCGTTTAAAGCTCGTCAATGGTTCCACCATTCTGCCCGATATTTGCGGATTAAGTTTGTCCAACTGCTGAACGACTTCACGTAAAAACACGTAGCCAGAACCATCTTTAGCATGCAACTGCACCAGATTCCGGCGCGTAAACGTGCCAATCAAGGCATAGACTTTGTTGGGGTTTTTAATATCAAATGCTTTATGTTGCATCAATAGTTTTACTTGTTGCAACGTACCAGGAAGCATAGAACTCGCTTGTAGCGTCAGCCATTTATCCACACACAAGGCATCCTGTTGCCAGGTTTGATAAAACGCCTCTAATGCGTTAGTGCGTTCTGGCGTATCCAAATGTACTAAGCCTGATAACGCGGCTAACGTGTCGGTCATGTTTGATGTTAATGCGCTATTAAATTGCTCCAAGCCAAGATTCGCAAACGCCGGCAATCTGAGCAAAAACGATAAACAACGGTTTTTAAGTTGGCGCTTACCCATCGTGTCAATCGTAAACGAATAAGTCGGGTTCTTTGATTGATTTGCCTGATACACTTTTAAAAAGTTTTTTTGCAAGCGTTTAGCAATTTCATTGATCACATATTCCCGCACCGCATGAATGGTATCCACATCGATCACCTCCATTTGTTCGCCTATATATTTTCCTGAAGGCAAATTCAATAATTCAGAAAGAAAATAAGCATCGTCATGGTGTTTTTGTAATGTTAGTACATATTCAAACATGTTTGGCAATGCATCGGATAAATTAAGCGCAGAAATAGAGGTTTTACCTTGTTGCACATCTTGAATCATTTGCAACATGGTACGCATTGCTAATTGTTGCCCTGCTTCCCAGCGATTAAATGGATCCTGATCATGCTTAAACAAACATAATAAATCATTATCCGAATAGTGATAGTGTAATTTGATCGGCGCAGAAAACTCTCTAAGCAAAGACGGGATCGGTCTTGAGTCGATATTACCAAACTCAACGGTCTGTGTTTCTGATGTCACATGCAACACAATATCAGCCTTCGATTGCCCCTCGTTTATTTGCATCATCATCGGTTTTCCGCTTTGATCAAGTAGCCCCATGCGGATGGGAATATGAAACGGTCGTTTTTCTGTTTGGCCTGGTGTCGCGCCACACTGTTGCTTAAAAGTAAGCGCATATTTTCGTTGTTTCGCATCATAATGACTTTCAACGGTGACAACCGGCGTTCCTGCCTGACTATACCAGCGCTTAAATTGCGTCAAATCCATGCCAGAAACATCTTCCATGGCTTTGACATAATCTTCAATGGTGACAGCTTGCCCATCGTGTCGTTCGAAATATAAGTCCATTCCCTCTCTAAACAATGCCTTTCCTAACAGCGTACGCAACATGCGCAGCACTTCTGCCCCTTTGTTATAAATAGTAGAGGTATAAAAATTATTTATTTCAATGTATGAATCCGGACGCACAGGATGCGCAAGCGGCCCTGCATCTTCAGGAAATTGCGATTCCCGTAATGCTGTCACTTCATGGATACGCATCACCGGTGATAGCATATCCTCAGAAAACGTTTGATCACGAAAAACGGTTAACCCTTCTTTCAAGCTCAATTGAAACCAATCACGGCATGTCACTCGGTTGCCTGTCCAGTTATGAAAATATTCATGACCGATCACGGATAAAATATGTATGTAATCTTCATCGGTCGCCGTTTCCGGTTTGGCTAAAATATA
>Ga0206988_1059_pt2 | contig 28964 bp, 21 predicted proteins | sample Alteio_BWMinCont_12_FD_153263 | JGI IMG/M metagenome (GOLD analysis project Ga0206988, IMG submission 153263) | Enriched cells from forest soil in Barre Woods Harvard Forest LTER site, Petersham, Massachusetts, United States -... | ecosystem: Environmental > Terrestrial > Soil > Temperate forest >... | reverse complement strand
AAACACCTCGGTCCTTGGAAATGCAGGACAGAGTGATTATGCCTATGCGAATGGCGTGATGGATGCGTACGCGGCTTATCGAACAGCGCAGGGTGGAGCAGGAAAGACGCTTAGCATTCATTGGCCGTTGTGGGCCGAAGGTGGCATGCAGGTGGATGCCGCTGCATTAGCGTATATGAAGCAGACAATAGGCGCATCACTCTTGCCAACGCAAAAAGGGGTGGATGCATACCTTGCTGCTTTAAATCAAGGTAGTCAAGAATTTATTGTGCTTGCAGGCAACAAACAACGCCTAGTGAAGCATCTGCAAGTAGCATGGCAGCCGGAAGATAAAGCAAAGAAGCAGGAACTAGCAACAGTGACGGTTGCAGATAAGGCCTTACTCGGCAAGGTACAAACAAAATTGTTGAACATCGCTGGGAAAATATTAAAAACAAATCCGAATGGCTTAAAAATTAATAAAGAATTAAGTGAATATGGAATGACATCGATTAGCTTTTTAGAACTGACAAATCGATTGAATGATGAATATAAACTTGAATTAACGCCGGCCATCTTTTTTGAGCATAATAATTTAGAGAGTTTTGCTAGTTATTTAATGCAAGATTATCGCGAACAAATGCTAGCACGGCATGGAAGTGAGCTACAAACTACAGAGTTAAAATCAGATAAGAAAGTAGTCTCTGAAGAAATCAGTTTGCCGATGACAAAGCCACGTTATTTCACGCCCAAAATGGAAGTAAGTGCGCCACCATCACCTGCAACAGATATTGCCATTATCGGCATGCACGGGGTCTTTCCAGGTTCACCCGATCTAGAGACATTTTGGAATAATTTAGCTAATCAAAAAGATTTAATCACAGAAATCCCACCGGATCGTTGGGATTGGCAATCGATTTACGGTGATGGAGATAACCAGACAAAAGTGAAATGGGGCGGATTTATTGAAGGGATGGATCAATTTGACCCTCTGTTTTTTGGTATCTCGCCGCGAGAAGCGGAATTGATGGATCCACAACAACGCTTATTTTTAGAAGTGGTGTGGAAGACCATCGAAGATGCAGGTTATCGAGTCGGAGATCCATCCCTAAAGAAAACGGGTTTGTTTGTTGGAGTTTCAGCAAATGATTATGTGGAGGTATTACATGACGCAGGAGAGAATGCAGCGCAAGTGACAACAGGAAACGCGCACAGTGTGTTGGCAAACCGTATTTCCTATTTATTAAATTTACATGGCCCCAGTTTTCCAATTGATACGGCTTGTTCCAGTTCGTTAATAGCGATTCATCAAGCCGTTAAAGCAATACAAAATGGTGACTGTGACATGGCGATTGCGGGTGGTGTGCATGCATTGTTAACACCAACAGTATATATCATGTTTAGTCATGCAGGGATGTTGAGTGCAGACGGTCATTGCAAGACATTTGATAAAACAGCAAATGGCTATGTGCGTGGAGAAGGCGCTGGCGCGATATTATTAAAACCATTAGATAAAGCGTTAGCCGATGGCGATACGATTTACGGCGTGATAAAAGGAACGGCTGTTAATCACGGTGGGCACATGAGCTCACTGACGGTACCTAACCCCAATGCTCAGGCAGAATTAATTGTCACAGCATTAGAGCGTGCGCGCGTGGGTGTGGATACTATCAGTTATATAGAAGCGCACGGCACGGGTACATCATTAGGTGATCCAGTAGAAGTGAATGGTCTGAAGAAAGCTTTTACTGAGCTGCAAAAAAAACAGGGACTGGAAAAACTACCGTCCGCCTATTGTGGTCTGGGCACAGTAAAAACCAACATCGGACACTTAGAGCCAGCGGCTGGGATTGCTGGAATCATTAAAGTATTGTTAGCGTTTAAACATCGCCAATTACCTGGACTGGTAAATTTCCAAGAATTAAATCCTTACGTTGAAATGAAAAACTCGCCTTTCTATTTGGTTGAATCAACTCGAGACTGGACACCATTAAAAGATACATCAGGAAATGTCATACCACGTCGCGCAGGGGTGAGTTCCTTTGGATTTGGCGGTGCGAATGCGCATGTGGTATTAGAAGAGCCGCAAGTGGTGACACCAAAACCTGAAGCGAATAAACCAGCCTATTTAATTACCTTATCAGCAAAAAATGACAAGTCGTTAAAACAAATGACAGTGAATTTATCCGATTGGTTAAAAGCGCAATCAGAACCCGTTTCTTTAGAGGCAATGAGTTATACCTTAAATCAATGCCGTACGCATTTTGATAAACGCATTGCGATGGTTGTTAAAAATAATGATGCGTTAATAGAAAAATTAAATGCGTTGAATCAAGGTAAAATACCTGATGGATGTTTTAGCGGGAATGCCAACATAAATCTAGAAGATTCAACGAGTTATAATGAGATGTTAAATAGTGTTATCGATGAATTACAATCTGGCAAAACATTAAGTGACGCCCAATATACGGAAAAACTAAACACGTTGGCAAATTTATACGTCAAGGGTTATGACATTGATTGGGCCTTGTTACATCAAGGTGAATCAAAGAAAAAGATTTCATTACCAACCTATCCATTTGCAAAAAAACGGTATTGGATAGCTGCGTCATCAAATAAATTGATTGCTACTAAAGCGCCCACAACGGATTCTCCTACATTGACACGCGAAGATCAGATGAAATTTATTTTGCGGAAATTAGCTGATGACGAATTTACTATAGACGAAGCTAATGTTTTATTATCTCAAGAAGGAGACAAAAATGAATTCTGATAATAAATTAAAAATATTACAAGCGGTGAAAGAGAAAAAACTTAGCGTAGATGAGGCAATTAAAGCACTTATCGAATTAGAGGCTACCAATAAAATACCTCAAAAACCCACCGTAAAATCAGTAGAAGTGCCGTCTTCATATCCAGACATGTTACTTCAAGATTTAAAGAAAATATTATTGACCCTGTTAAAGTTAGAGGAGTCCGATCTTACGATAGATTCGTCTATCATTGATTTAGGACTTGACTCTATTAGTGCCACTGAATTTGCTAGTCGAATTAACAAAAGATATACATTAAATCTTTTGCCAAGTATTTTTTTCGAATTTACGTCATTACGCTCTTTCTCAAAGCACTTGCAGGATAGTTATTCATTAGCTATTCAGGATTTTTTTGCGAAACAAAACCAAGCTTTAGTGATGAATGAGCAGACAATAGAAATAGATTCAAAAAGCACTAGTAGTAAATCGAGTCCTACTGAAAGCAAAACAGATATAAAGAGTTTATGGGAACAAGCCTCGCTTGCAGTACAATCTCAACCGGTTAAAACAGCAAGCCCAAATGAAGAAGAAAATTTCAAAATTTCAGCAGCAAAATTAGCACTCATTTCACAAGAAAACATGCCCGATACTGAAGTCGCAATTATTGGGTATGGTCCGCCCATCTTAGTGCTGGGAGGGCTGCTACAGCCCTATCAAGAGTGGAAATACCTGGTAGAAGCGCTATCTGATCAGTATCAATTGATTATGATTAACCCGCCAGGTTGCGGCAGAAGTGAAATGCCAGCGTCTCTGGCGCTTGATACGATAATAAAATCAATTCTAACCGTATTGGACAGTCTATCTATTCGTTCACCTTTACCTGTATTGGGTTACTCGCTGGGCGGAATTCTAGCGTTACAGCTTATTTTGGACCATCCCGAACGAATATCAGCATTGATATTGGCTTGTACAACAGCTGACACCACATTAATCGGGAAAGCAAAACAAAATGTAAATATTCTAAATGAGCTAAGTAAGATCCATGTTCCAACATTAGTCATTGCCGCTGAAAATGATACCTATATGCTGCCTGAATTCAATAAATCCATACATCAGAAAATTGCTGGGTCAACTTACTGCTTATTCTCAAACGCGAAACATACCGTTCCATTCACGCATCATCAGGAATTTAATAATACCGTTATTCATTTTTTAGAAAATAATAAAAATGTTGCTAACGCAAGTGAAAGCAAGTCTTCTGATTTAAATATAAATAAATCAATAGGCGTTAATGTACAAATACAGTCACAAAAAGAGATAGATGAAACGTTTTGCATTATTGGCGGTGGACCAGTAGGGATTGGCATAGGGAAATGTTTGAAGCAAAACGGTATCGCATTTAACATCATCGAACAAGAAAAAGATTTTGGTGGTTTATGGGGGATTGACCATGCCAGCGGCAGAGTTTATTCCTCTACGCACTTAATTTCTTCGCGAAGAAACACCCAGTTTAGTGATTTTCCTATGCCAGATAATTATCCAGATTACCCTAATCATCAATTAGTTTTAAAATATTTTCGTGAGCTAGCAAAACATTTTGATTTATATTCTCATGCAACCTTTAATGTGACGGTTGAACATATAGAAGCAATTGGTAAATACTGGAAGGTGAAACTTAGCAATAGTGAAACTCGATTTTATCGAGGTGTTATTGTAGCAAATGGCCGTTTAAATGAACCGATTTACCCACAGTACCCAGGTAAATTTTTAGGTACGATTATCCATTCGAGTGAATATAAAAAGCCAGATATTTTTAAAAATAAACGTGTGCTAATCGTTGGTGCTGGCAATTCTGGTTGTGACATCGCCATCGATTCTGTCCATCACGCGAAAGCAACAATACAGAGTATGCGTCGTGGTTATTATTTCATGCCAAAATATATTTTTGGTAAACCGACACAAGATTGGTTAATGGAAATTGGCACACAATTTAAAAGTACAGAGGAATTATGGGATTATGTAAAAGGCATTTTCAAAATGGCAGGTTATGCAGGAGAAGATTTTGGGTTGCCTAAACCCGATTATGAAATTTACGCGGCCCATCCAATTATGAATTCGCAAATTTTATATCATATTGGCCATGGTGATTTGATAGTAAAGCCTGATGTTAAGCTACTAAAGGACCATAGTGTAGTATTTGCGGATGATTCAGAGGAAAAAATTGATCTGATTTTATATGCCAGTGGTTTTCAAGCAGTATTTCCTTTTCTTCCTAAAAAATACGGCATCAATAATCAGGAAGATTTGCATAAATTATTTATGTATTCCATTCATCGAGAATATAATAATTTATTTTTTGCAGGGTATTTTAATACTGCTTCAGGGTTAGGAAATATAGCAAATTCGGCTGGCTTATTATTTGCTAATTACATCAAAGCGTTAATAAATAATAAGCCCGTCTTGCAAGTTTTCCAACAATTAGTCAAAGATTTTGAGCCTGATTTAGGTCATGAGAAGTTTATTAAGACAGCGCGTCATAGCTTGGAAGTAGATTTATGGCTGCTTATAAAAACAATTAATTTTTTATCAACAAAGCTAGGGTCGTAGACCTAAAGAAATCTCTTGCCATAATATTTCTTGTACGTTCGTATCGGACATCATTTTAGCGTGTTCAGATTTTACAAGATAATTTTTTGATTCAAAGATTGAAAAAGGTTCAGGCAAGCATGTTGAACTAAGTGGCGCAATACCATCGCCTTGTTCATATTGCCAATTTAACCTATTAGATATCTCGTTAATTTCAACGCCTGATAATGATTTTCCATAATTACTCGTTATACAAACAAATTTTAATGGTAGAGAAGGTTTTTCGTTACTAATCACATTAAGTAAATGATGGAATTCATTAGCTGATGATAGACATGCGCTTAAATAATTTTTTCGTTTATCTAGAATTTCATGGCTAATTGACTCGTTATTTAAAATGCCAAATTTAAAATGCTCCCATGTTTTTAAATCAGATAATAGCCATTCTTTATTTGTTGTATCCTTTATTGCTTTTTGCAATGGAATAGAAAAATAAACGCTAGGAAATGTGCATAAAGAGAGTGGAGAAAGCAACGTATGATTTAGTCCAATTTTTTGTCCTATAATCAAATCCTGTAGACGTCCCATTATACCACGGAATGGAGTTGCAATTAAATATACCTTGTTAATTAAAGAAGTGAGTAACCATTCATTTTTATTTGAATTCAAATCATCATTTCCATATCGTAACAAATAGCTTGCAATTAACCCACCCATACTGTGGCAAAGAAGATCAATTTTATTGAATCCTTGGGAGCGTAATTCGATTATAAGTTTATTCAAATCGGATACAGCAATTCTAAGTTGATTTCGCCAATCATAATGAAATGTAATTATTTTAATTTTGTCTGAAAATTTAATTGTTAATTGATTAATAAAATGGCCGAAGACATCATAATTAAAAATATGAGGAATGATGGGGATGGATTTTACGATATCAGTAGAATGAAAATGATGGCGATTTGGCAAACCTAATTCAGGCAAATTGTAGTTTAATGCTGTGTGAGAAAATTGAGAGCGTAAAAGATTAGGCCATATTAAATCTCCATTTTCATTTTCCAAGGTGCTTCCCTTAAATCCTGGGATAAAGATGATGCAATGATTATATTTAGCCATTTCATCTATCTTCCAAACCATCAACAAGCTTTTGGCACATTTCGTTAAAATATTTTTCTCCATAACGATAATCTGTCAAAATTTTAAGAGCAAACAGTTTACTAAAACCAAGATCTGACAAGACGTTCATAAATACAGGTAAATCATAATTAAAGAAATATGGTACTGCATTCCTTTCAGTTAGCCATGAAGGATGTCGTTTTTTATAGCTATCCAATTCCTTTTGCATGTCTTCTGAAGAATATTTTTTAATTAATTTATTCTTGTAGAATCGCGCTAACCATTCAGCAGCGATAGAAAAACCAAAAATTTGCGAAGGAAAAAGCCCATCCGCTGTGAATAATGAAATGTTTGGTATGCTTGGATCAATCATATGACGAAAAAAGGAATACTGCATGCTTGGATCATAGATCGTCATATTATTATTTTCATCCATAATGATAATTTCAGGTATATTACCTGTCCGATCATATCCGGTAGCGCAGATAAGATAATCAGTATCAATGGTTTCATTATTAACTAAGGTAATCTTGTTATCCTGCAAAGATTTTATTTGACCATTTATTTTTTTAAAAGAAGGTGATTTGAGGAATTCAAATTGATCTCTCGTTAATATAGCGTATCTCGAATTAAAAATATCAGACTTAGTCTCAATTGGATTTATAAAAAGACCACGCCAAATAATCGGCAGCTCTAACATTCGCATTAGCCAATTAAATTTTTTAAGTTTGGCACGTAAGAGCATTACAATAACCAGATAATTATTAATAAAAAAATTATCAGATTTTTTCTTTACAAAATATGACTCGAAAGCTCTAGACCATAAACTTTTCTTATATAACCATGTTATATTATTTAAATTATAATTTTTTAAACTCCATAAAATATCTTGGCCTGATTTACCAGCGCCTAATACTACTACCCGTTTTTTATTTTCTACAATATCGTTAAACATCTCCTGATTAAACTGACTTGAATGAGCAATAACCCCCTTAAAATCTTCTTCTCCGGGAAAATGAGGTAAATTAGGGTTTCCAGCATGGGTAAAGCCTAATGCACAAATTACATAATCACATTCAATGATAATTTCTTCTTGTGTTAATGTATTAACTGCTCTGACTTCACATTTTTTATCGGCACTCATTTTTTTATAAATAATTCTACTGACGATTGTATTAAATTGCATGTAATCGTATAATCGATGAGACTGAGCATACTCATAAAAATAACGATGAATCTCTTCCCTGGTAGCATGAACTGATTCACTTTTAGGTGCATAAAAATCAAAATAGCGGTATGCCCAAGCAGCAGTATGAATACGCAAACCTGGATATTGAGTAGTTAACCATACCCCTCCGATATCCGAATTTTTATCGAGCAAACAAATTTCCTTATAACCTTCTTTTAACATTGCTTTTAATGCTGCTAACCCTGCGCCACCACCACCAATTACTACGACATCTTTTTGTACCCTTGTTGATTTCATGACATCTTCCCTAATTCTTTAATTTACATATATATGACTATATCATAAAGGACTTGTACACCCAAACAGAACATCTGGGGCCGCATCTCCACTTCCTACTAGCAGCTTCAAGATGCGACATAAATGAAAAAGTGTCATGCTTTTGTGGAGCCGCATGTGGGTAAACTCGTAATCAAAAGTATGTGAATCGTGCCTATGTTTTCGCAAAACATGCTAACCTTACTTGTTATTTTGGCAACAAAACAACTAGCCCTTGTAAGTCGATTATTTTATCCTTGCATTTTCTTGCGATCACTTTAAACGAATACGAAATACGCTCATCTTTTAAAACTTCTTCCCAAAATTCAATAGCAGCAAGAAAAACATTTTTACATATCTTTTTGTCTGCTACTAATGGCAGCGGCGGCTTAAATTCAATCGGAATAATTTGATAATTTCTGGGCATAAATAACATACATGTCATATCATAAGTTGGGGCTAAATCAATTACTCGTTGTCCTTGCGTAAAAAAAGACAGATTAAAAGAATGCATATCGTTGTTTGCTATGTATTCGCCAAAAAGTTCACGGAAACGAATTTTTTCTAAAAGATTTTCAGGGATAATTTTATTTTTTGCCAGTTCGACCGATGTTTCACTCCATGAACCTGAAATACCCGAAAATTCAGCGTCCAATGATCCAAGTGAAATGATGCCAAGACGAGAAAATTTACCTATTCTATCAAATCTTTTTACCTCTAAAAAAATTCTGTTATCCCGCGATAGGATTTCCGCATTCGCCGCATCTTGCCCATGCTTTTTTAGCACCCGCAAAGCAATGTATTCGCAAATCAGTAAATCGGCAATTCTTATTCCAATATCAGTGTTTGCGGGAGGGGAGAATTTAACTAAAACATGTTGATTTTCAGGTAAAAGAATTGTAGTAAACTTTGGATGCTCTCCGCCTGCAGAAGAGCCGGGATCACCCATTGTAAGGACTTCGGTTGCAAAGAGTGGATATTGTTTTTTTCGATTTTTACTAATAACAGTGTGTTGTGGATTCCGGCAATTTTCCATATACAGTTGAAAAGCTTTTTCACCTACAATTAAATTTCCAATCGTATTCCAGCCGCGAATGGATAAATATTTTAAACAATGATCGGCAGTCCATAAATGAATATCTTTAGGAAGATGAAGGTCCTGATTTTGCAACGGAATTAAACGTCCAAGATAGCCTGCTGGTCGAATATCATTTAAAAAATAGGGGATATCAGGAAAAAGTGCCGAACTCGCATCTTGTGTTTTTGTTAAAAAATAAAATCCTTGAGGATAGATAGCATATAAAATTCCTAAGTGTCGACTATTTCCATCGCTTAGTATTTCATAAATGGGGAATTCAGAGCAATTATCTATTTTTCGAAGAGCAGCATATCTTGTTTCTCGAGCTTTCCCTATTACAAGTATGTCGGTTTTTAAGCGTGATAAAATGCGAGAGACAGAAGGTTGGCTTATTAAAAATTTATCGCGCAGGGATTGAAGTGTAGTGGCACCGTTTCGCCGCAGGCGAGTTAAAATTTCTGTTTGTAAGTTGCTTTTATCAAGTTTTTTTCGGCTCATTGCCGCTCTCGGTAGAATAGATTATAGAATATATTATAGAATAGATTTCACTGGATGTACATATATATAACTACATGATAAAATGTGTATTTTAAGAATATTAAGAGATAAAATAAATTTTTATAGAATAGATATCATCATGTTGAAGCAAAATTGGCGTATCCCGTAACTATTCAGTTACCACTGACCTAATCGTGCCCGTGTGCGTGCCCCATACGCGCCAAGTTAAGGGAATTTCGTCGAAAAAGCGCTCCAATGACGAAACTCCCTTAGCTTGACGTCTACGGTGCGTGCCCGTGCCCGCGTCAATAGAGTATGGGGTCGCATCTCCACTTCCTACTAGCAAGCAACCTTAAGACGCGACATAAACACTCTTGAAATTATCATTTAAACAGTTATATTGAGCCTTTCTATTTCAAGTTAACTTTTACAATTAATTCCCCATCCTCATCGATCTCTCACCGGTCTTTATTTTTAGCCAGTCACCCTACAGCCCCTTACCCCCGGATTAATTTTGAACTTTATTAACAACACACATTAAAAGGTATTAATCATGGCAAGACAATTACGTATTTATTTTGAAGGTGCTTGGTATCATGTAATGAACCGAGGAATTAATCGGCAAAATATTTTTTTTAACAATAAACAAAAATATAAATTTCTTAAATTATTGGGCGAGATAAAAAGGATATATGGCATTGAAATTCACGCATATTGCTTAATGAGCAATCACTATCACCTTATTATTCATACACCTCGAGCAAATATAAGTGACGCCATGAAATATTTGAATGCCAAGTATGCACAATTTGTTAATTTCGACATGAAAAGAGATGGACCATTATTTAAAGGACGATTTAAAGCAATTGTTATTAGCGCTGATGATTATCTTATTCGCTTGAGTCGTTATATTCATTTAAATCCGCGCGAAGCAAACTTAGTTACATCACTTTCTACCTATAAATGGTCAAGTTATCCAAGTTACATCGGAAAAACAATCCCCCCTGAATGGCTAAGCACGTTGGAAATAATTAACCGATTTGGTAAATTATATTTTATTATATCTTATAAAAAATTTGTTGAATCAGACCTTGCTATTGATATTTCTGATTACAACAAAAATAGCAAACTTCCCCCGGTATTAGGAAGCAATGAATTTCGACAAATGATTGATAGGCATGTTAAAAATCACAGTTTGTCAGCAGAAATTATAGGCGCAAATCGAATTCTTGTTCCTCCAAAAATTCCGGAAATTGTACGTGCTGTTTCACTGTATTTTAATCTTAATGAAGAGCTTATATGCAATCCTTCTCGCGGAACAAAAAATTGTGCTAGGCGTATAGCAATCTACATTTGCCGTGACTTAGGCGGATACTCATTACCGGAGATAGCCAAGGCAATGGGAAGTATTTCATACAAGGGGATATCAAACGCAATCTGTCGACTAAAGTCTAGCAGTAGAGAATTAACAATCGCTAATAAGTTGATAATCCAGTTAAAAAGCGGCTCTAAATCAATTTCAGAAACTAAAAAGAATGAAGATAATTAATTTCGCATTTGTTGTATTTTTCATTAACTAGTAGGAAGTGGAGATGCGGCCCCAGGATCCGGAATAACGAATGTTGTTGGGCTTGCGTTGGACGCTCAGCGCAACCTACACCTACTACATTTTATAAAAATCTTTCAATCGAAGAATAGCGCCGGTTTTGTGCGCCTTACGATAATATTTATCATCTGCGGTAACAAAAATGTAATCACCGTATAAAGCAGTAGCATGATACAGCGTATCAAATAAATGATGATTAAAGCGTTCAGCTAATTTAGTTGCCATATGATAAATTTCAGGTTCATCTAAAACAGGAAATTGAAGCGCATATAATAAATCGACTGCCTCATCTGCTATAACAGCATTTAAATGCACAACAACTGAGGTAACTTCCGCCATCCAGTGTGGTGGCTGATAAACTTTGATGTGCCCATTTTTGATGGCCTGAAGCAAATGAATTGCCTGATACTGATGATCTTCATCTGGTCGCTCAGGGAATATCCACTTAACAATGACGTTTGCATCGACAACAACAGACTTCATGGCCGTCCTTGCTTTCTTGCAGCTTGAATGGCCCTGTTTGATACAGGTTTTTGTTTAGAACGCAGCTTTAACAACGCTTCTATGGCATGCGCTCGTTGTTGTTGATGCTCATACTCGTCGATTGCATGTTTCATAAGATCAGCAATGATATGACTTTTGTTTTGATTAGCAAAAATCTTATTAAAGCGATTCTTGATGTCATCAGGGACGCTAAAATTGACCGTCGCCATAGCTACCTCAATTTGTTGAATTTATCATTAGTAGTATGGAATATTTCAACAAAAAAATCAAGGTCGTAATGAGCGCGTTTTGTGCGAAACTCAACATGGGTTAATTTTTGATTAATTTACTCGTTTTGGCAAAACATGCTAACCTTGAAAGATAGAGATTGTTAGGAATTATCAAACATGACGCTACCTTTAATTTTTATGTATTCCGGGCAAGGTTCTCAGTATTTTCAGATGGGCAGAAGCCTATACGAAAACAATACGGTTTTTAAAGATTCAATGATTAAAGCCGACCATTTGTTTCAAGAAATGGCTGGATTTTCTATAATAGAGCAATTATATAATGACAAAACAACTAAATCAGAGCCATTCTCCTCGGCAATTTCTAGTCCAGCCATCTTTATGGTGGAATACGCACTGACACAAGCCTTAAAAGAAAAAAATATCGTTCCATCTTTAGTATTAGGTACAAGCATTGGTGAATTTGCTGCAGCCGTTACAGCGGGTATATTGAGTTTTGAGACATCTTTATTATCACTAAGCAAACAAGTAGAAGTATGGGAGAAGTATTATAATTCTACTGGCGGGATGTTGGCCATACTTCATGATCCATCGTTATACCAATCTGCGTGGCTTAAAGACCATTGCGAATTAGCTGCGATCAACTTTCCTAGCAATTTTGTCGTGTCAGGAACCAATGAGAATTTGTTAGAAATAACAAAAAAATTACAAGAAGAGAATATAATTTTTCAAATGCTGCCAGTATCACAAGCATATCATTCATCTCTTATGGACCCTGCTAAAGAGGCCTGGCTACAGACTGTTAAAACAATGACAATTAACGAACCAATCATTCCTTTTTTTTCATGCGAACAATCTTCATTAATGACATCCATTCCCTATACTCATTTTTGGGAAGCTATCAGAAACCCTATACTTTTTAGAGAATCCATCTCGATACTCGAGAAAGAACAACCAGCTATATATATTGATATCGGATCATCTGGCACACTAGCCACATTTGTAAAATACAATCTTTCTTCTATCTCTTCTTCAAGGTATTTTCAAATAATGACGCCTTATGGCGATGACATTAATAGTTTTAATCAATTAGTGGCGTATCTACAAAAATGAGGATTGTTCCACACGGGAGCGATGTAGTAAAATTTAAGATCACACTACCTTAATAGGATAGTAAAGTTGAAAAATTCACAAACTAAATCAAAAGAAACTCATGCAATAGTCATTGGTGGAGGGTTTGGTGGCTTACTGGCTGGAAAAGCACTTTCAAAACATTACGAAAAAGTAACAATTATTGAAAGAGACGCGGAACCAGCACCAGGATCCCTAGCGCCAAGGGGTGGAGCACCTCAAGGTCCGCATGTACATTTCCTTCTTCCCCAAGGCTTAATTGCAATACAAAGGTTGTTGCCTAAATTTATTGATGCAATCACTGCTAGAGGCGCAAATGTTCTTAATCTTTACCAGGATATGCGTATATCAGATCTTACAAATTTCAAAATAAGAGTCAAGACAAGTCGTAACATCCTGTTAATGAGTCGATTATTAATTGAAGCAACGATAAGGACTCTCGTAGCAGAAAACACTAATATTGTGTTTAAGTATTACTGTAATGCAATGGGACTGTTAGCCAATTTCAAAGAAAACAGAATTACAGGTGTTCGTTTGCAAGATTTGACAAAAAAGGAAGAAGTGAATTTATATGCCGATCTTGTCGTTGACGCAAGTGGTGCCAGCACTTGTTTCCCAGATTGGCTTGAAGCCTTAGGCTTTGATAAACCTATTATAACAAGGGTCCCGATGGATTATATCCAAGTCAGCCGATGGGTTCGATTACCAAAGGAATATCAACCTGATTGGAAATATACCGCTTACCGAGATTTGACGTTGCGTAAAGGCGGATATGCGTTGCGGCTTGAGGATGATCATGAAGGTGCGCAATGGTTATTTGGATTTGTAAGTCATTTTGGCGAACCTATCACATCAAGTGAAAAAGGATTTTTGGAGTTCGCTAAAAAAATTTTGGAGCCAGAGCTATTTAATTTGTTAAAAAAATCTAAACCCATCACGCCAATCAAGCAGTGTTCGGTTCCTAACATACGAAAGTATAGTTACTCAACGAATAAGCGTCTACCCACAAACTTTTTTGCCGTGGGCGATGCCATGTGTCTGTGGCCACCTCACACAGCGCTGGGTCTCGCCACTGCTGCTAGGGCGGCAGTCAGTCTAGATAACTATCTTGCTAACAAAAATATAAGTAAAGCAGTTAATCGGAACAGAATTTTTTTTAACATAACAGAAAAATCCATCAATAAAAATTGGGATAAGCGCATTAATAAAGAAGTTATCCCACTTATACATCCTAAAAATTCTATTTTTTTAAAATTCTTAGCTTGGTATAAGCGCGCGCTATCTGATCTATGTACTACAAATGCTAGAGCAAGTAAGGCCGAGTTAGATATATCATTTTTTCCTGCGAAACCATTCTATACCTTATTTCATCCGGCCATTTTTTTTAAAGTAATGTGGAACAAATTAAAAGGGAAATAAAATAGTGAGTACTATTTTTACCAGGGTTTCTAATGTATTTTTCAACTTAAAAGAACGGCTTTATCATAGAAGATTGCCCGCCGAAATCAATTTAATAAAAAACACAAATCTATTCTCTAATATGGACGAACACCTTTTTAATAAAATGTGTCACTCCATTCATTTAGTTAAATATTTAAAAAGTAGTATGATTCTTCGTCAGGGTCAGAAGGGAAATACACTATACATTATTAAGAAAGGCTCTGTCCGTGTTTTTACATACGATGAAAATTTAAATAAAATACCCTTAGCTAGATTGAATAAAGGGGATTATTTTGGCGAACAGGCATTGTTGGGACAGACAAATAAAATTCGTAATGCTAATATAGAAGCGATAAGCTCTACGACATTAATTGCCATTAGCGAAAAAATTATTTCAAAACACTTCAATGTTGACTCACCCTTAAGAAAACACCTCACAAAAAAAGGTCTTAAGCAAATATTTAATATATTATCCGTTACTAACGAATATTATATTCAAATTGAAAAATTGATTTCACAAATTCAAAACCCGCAAATTGTCGAATTGGTTGACGGCGAAACGATATTTAATGTGGGGGATAACCCTGATTATGTTTATTTAATATTAGAAGGAGATGTCAAGCTTCTTGTTCCTGAGCAGGGCTCACATAAATATACCAATATCATATTGCATAAGGGGCAAATATTTGGCGAGCTTGGCATTCTAGAAAATAAACCCAGACAAGCTTCCGCCATAGCGAATACTAACATTCGTCTTTTGAAAATAGACGGAGCGGATTTTAAAAACCATTTGCCTGAACATCAACAAGTGCAGCGAATATTAGCCGAGCTAAAGAAAACGTATGAAATCCCTAATAGAGGGGCCATGGAGCAGTATTTTGGCTATGCAGAAGATAAAACACCCCTTATCACAACCATCTATAATCTAAATGATGGGCGTACTGTTATTTCTTCTAAATACTTAAACCAAAATATTTTTTCCATGTTAACGGCTAATCTTCCAGTCGATAAAAGTTATCGATATCAAAAAGGACGGAAGCGGATAAGAATTTACACACTAGATAATCATTTAACGGGCATTAAAACGACCGGTTTCTTTGATTATTTACCTGAAATTTGCGGGATGATTCTTGAAAATGAAATAATGGATGAAAAAGCATTACAGCTTTTCGAATCGACAGGAAGAATGCCCATACTAAAACGCCCTGTAAATAAAGACGGATCTACCATCATTTGTGACTGCATGTCTATTACAAGAAAACAAATTCAAGATCAAATTGATAACGGAGTGCGTAGCATGGCCGAACTCTCAAGGTTAACGGGCGTATGCACTTCTTGCGGCGCTTGTAGCCATAGAGTGTTAGAGATGCTAGGTCAAAGCACATGGACACCCGGGGTCTTGAAAAAAATAACCGCTCATAATTCTTATATCAACAGCTATCAAATTACGCTTGATAATGACGAAATCAAAGAATTCAAACCGGGTCAACATATCATTATTCAAATAAAGGTCAGAAACAACTGGATCGAACGGCCTTATACGATCTCAGATATACTTTCACCCGATGGTAGGGTTCAAATTACTATTAAAAAGGAACCCAAAGGCTATTTTACGGAATGGTTACATGCTCAAGTTGAGGACGAATTCCAAATCAATGCTACACAGCCGCAGGGTGATTTTATTTTAAAAATATCAAATACACCGGTACTTTGTTTTGCAGGCGGTATTGGAATTACACCCTTCGTTACATTTTCGAGATTTATAGAGAAAAATAATCTTAATCAAAGAATGCATCTTGTTTATACTGCCTTAACGCAGGATGATTTTATCTGCACTGATCTATTTGACAAGATCACTAAAGAAAACCCTGCATTTACTGTTGAATACAGAGCAACTCATTCTGAAGGATACTTCACGGAAGAGGAGATTATCAAAAGAATTCACTTGTTAGGCCAGCCAGATATATATATTTGCGGACCAACACCTTTTTTGCGTCTTCTTCAAGACACGTTAGATAAGATTCGTTACCCTCAAGATAAAATATACATTGAAAAATTTGTCCACGCTGGCGGCTGACGATGCCAAACTCGCCGTTTTGCATGATAGTAAGTTTGGATGAACGGTCTTGACTTGTTAGGGCTTATCCTAATGTAGTAGTATTAGGTAGCCCCTATGTGGGACAGGGGGACGGAATAGACATTTTATATGAGGGATGATTTGGAAAAACACGAACCCGTTGATCACGATATTAAAAAAAAATCCTTCCTTAAATTAGGAATTATTGTACTCGTATTTATTATTCTTTATTTCGTATTTACCACTTGGCATCATCATAAACAGCTTACCCTTTATGGTAACGTCGACATACGTGATGTTAATCTCGGATTTCGAGTAAGCGGTCGATTGCTGACGCTAGACGTTGATGAAGGCGATGCAGTCCATCCTGGCGAGCTAATTGGTCATCTCGATCCCGAACCCTATATACGCGAAGTGAATGCCAGAAAAGCGGCTGTCAATCAACAAATAGCTTTTCTTGAATACGCAGAAACAGTTTATGCACGGGAAAAACGATTATCTGGCACGGGCGCATCCTCCAGAGACCGGTATAACAATGCACTGACTTCACGCAATGCAGCAAAAGCAAGCCTTGATAAAGCGATTGCTGATCTGTCCGAATCGACACTTAACTTGCAAGACAGCTATCTTTATTCTCCATCAGAAGGAGTAGTGCTAACAAGAGCCGTTGAGCCCGGCACTATGCTCGCGGCTAATGATACGGTCATTTCTGTCACCTTGATTAATCCAATTTGGGTCCGTGCCTACGTAACCGAAAGTGAACTTGGAAAAGCAAAACCTGGAACACACGTGCAGGTGTATTCTGACTCCTTCCCAAAAAAATCATTTGATGGACAGATCGGCTTCGTGTCACCAACAGCAGAATTCACGCCCAAAACGGTTGAAACACCTGATTTACGTACTGAACTGGTTTATCGACTTCGTATTGTAATGCAAGACCCTCACCATCAACTCCGTCAAGGGATGCCTGTTACCGTGAAAATATTAACAGGTTAAATATCATGACTCATTCCGATAGTGCGATTGAATTAGAGGGAATTGTAAAAAGATTTTCGCCTGATAAATCCGTTCCAGCCGCGCTATCCACGATTTCCGCAACGATTAAACGCGGGACGATTACTGGATTAGTGGGCCCTGATGGCTCCGGAAAAACAACCTTAATGCGAATGATAGCCGGTTTATTATCGTTGACGGAAGGCCGTATCGTTGTCGAGGGTTTAGATCCTGCTCATGATATAGATCCCTTGCATGCGATTGTGGGTTATATGCCTCAAAAATTTGGTCTCTATGAAGATCTTTCTGTGATCGAAAATCTCTTGTTATATGCTGATCTACGCGGAGTGGTGGGTGTAGACCGTAAAACAGCATTCGAGCAATTACTCGATTTTACCGACCTGAGATCTTTTACCACACGAAGAGCAGGGGACCTGTCTGGTGGAATGAAGCAAAAACTAGGACTTGCGTGTGCTTTATTAGGCAATCCAAAGGTTTTGTTATTAGATGAACCGACTGTAGGCGTTGATCCTATTTCCAGACGTGAATTATGGAAGATGGTGAATGAGCTTATTTCAAAAGGAATGACCATCCTTTGGAGTACGTCTTATTTAAATGAAGCGGAACTCTGCCATGATGTTTTAGTAATGAATAAAGGCCAGCTTATTTATAAAGGCGCTCCAAAAGAACTCACTGCAAAAATGACAGGAAGAAGTTTTCAGATACAAAATATTCAGGGAAATCACCGCATCGTTTTAGAAAATGCTTTGCGCGCGCCCGAAGTGATGGATGGAATCATACAAGGCAGTGCTGTCCGCTTGTTACTAGAAGATGCAAAAAAGTACCCTGATCTGACTTCATTAAAAGCAGGCCCGGACGCAAAATTGGTAGCGGTAGCACCACGCTTTGAAGATGCGTTTGTTGATTTACTTGGCGGTGTAACCGCAGAACACACCATTCTGTCCAATATAATCAATACAGTTAAAATTCATTCTCAGTCTGATATTGTGATTGAAGCATGCGATTTAACTAAAAAATTCGGTTCCTTTTACGCAACGGACAACATCAGTTTTCAAGTAAAACGCGGCGAAATTTATTGTTTACTCGGCCCAAATGGTGCGGGTAAATCAACCACATTCAAAATGATGTGCGGCCTATTGGTGCCTACTTCCGGTGTTGCAACTATACTTGGAATCGATTTACTGAAACAACCTCATCGCGCAAGGCAACAAATCGGTTATATGGCGCAAAAGTTTTCTCTATACGGGGATTTGACTGTCAAACAAAATTTACAATTTTTTTCCGGTATCTATGGTCTTTCGGGCGCAAATCAAATTAAAACCATATCAGAAATGCTCAACGTATTTGATCTCAAGCCCTATTTAAACGATAAAACAAATGAGTTGCCGCTCGGATTCAAACAAAGACTTGCGTTGGCTTCTGCAATCATGCATAAACCTGCCATTTTATTTTTAGACGAACCCACCTCTGGTGTTGATCCTATTGCTCGGCGTGAATTTTGGTCTCACATTAATGAACTGGTTGAAAATGGGATCACCGTCGTCGTATCCACCCATTTTATGGATGAAGCAGAATACAGCGATCAAATTGGATTAGTTTATCGCGGGAAATTGATTGCAACGGGAACACCTGACCTGCTAAAACAACAAGTCATGAGTAAACAACAACCTAATCCCACTATGGAAGATGCTTTTATTGAACTTATTGATCGACACGATAAAGATGACCGTCCAGGATCTGTGAAATTAGATCGATCCGCAGTTAAAAGCAATCTGACATATGAATTAAATCAAAGTCGCTTTCTAGTGCAGCATGAATCTATACGCCGTTTAATCGCTTTATGTCGAAAAGAGTTTTATCAAATTATTCGGGATCCTAGCAGTATTTTGATGGCGTTTATTTTACCTCTAGTCATGTTATTTATTTATGGTTTTGGAATCAATCTCGACTCAACAAAAATTCGTCTGGGCATCGTGATGAATGATCATAGCCCGGCTGCGTGGCGTTTTGAAAAGAGTTTTGCCGATTCGCCTTATATCGACGCCATCCTGATGAATTCAACTAAAGCTGCAAATGAATTGACCGCAGGACATATTCGCGGATTTGTTATGATTCAATCCAACTTTACAAAACGTCTTATAGAGTCAAAAGGTATTGCGCCCGTACAAATCATCACGGATGGCTCGGAACCTAATACAGCCAATTTCGTTATTGCTTATTCAAAAGGAGCATGGCAGACCTGGCTTAACATACGTTCTTTGGAATTAGTTCGACCTATATTTAGCAGTATCAACATTGAATCTCGTTATTGGTATAATCCTGCTGTTATCAGCCGATACTTTCTTGTACCAGGGTCTATTGCGCTGGTGATGACAGTGATCGGAGCATTACTCACGTCATTGGTGGTGGCAAGAGAATGGGAGCGTGGAACAATGGAAGCTCTATTATCAACTCAGATGACTCGTCTTGAATTTATATTTTCAAAATTGATTCCGTACTATCTGCTTGGGATCATAGCAATGATTGTTTGTACGGTCACTGCTATTACCATATTGGGCACACCCTTTCGCGGTTCTTTTATATTACTATTTGTTGAATCGACACTTTTTCTGGGAAGCATTCTTGGGTTGGGATTATTATTATCAACGGTCATTCGTAATCAATTCAATGCGGCACAAGCAGCCTTAAACATTGCTTATTTACCTGCAATAATATTATCCGGTTTTGTTTTTGAAATTAGCAGCATGCCACTGATTATTCAAGGCATCACTTATCTTTTTCCTGCACGTTATTTTGTCTCTTGCTTACAAACACTTTTTCTTGCTGGCAATATCACGGAATTACTTTTTAAAAACACTTTATTTTTATTAAGTACGACTGTCATTTTTTTAGGTTTAACGTATAAATTGACCCGTCACCGACTTGATTAAGGATAAACTATGTTTGCCCGACTTTGGACTCTCATATTAAAAGAATTACAAGTACAGCTTCGCGATCCCAATAGCAGGCGGGTACTGATAATACCTCTCATCGTGCAAATTGCAGTTTTTCCATTTGCTGCAACACTTGAAGTAGAAAATACTCACTTAGCTATTTACAATCAGGATGCGGGTGCCCACTCTGTAGAACTCACACAACGTTTTGCTAAATCAAAAGCTTTTCCGTATGTCAAAATTTTATATGGGTTAAACGAAGTAAAAAGTACTATTGATAATCAGCGTGCATTAACGGTCGTCAGCTTCCCAAGTGATTTTTCAAGAAAAATTGACACTGGCCAAACAGCTACTATGCAGACGATTGGTGATGGTAGAAATTCAAATACCACGCAAATTACTACAAATTACATTCATGACATTACAAGTCAATATAGTCATGAATTATCGACCCATTATTCAACTCAAACCGCACCCTCGGCTATTTCGGTACAAAACTGGTTTAATCCCAATTTAGAATATAAATGGTTTATTCTTCCCATTTTAATCGCATTGACTACAACAATCGCTTGTTTGGCGGTAACCGCGATGTCAGTTGCACGTGAGCGAGAACAAGGGACATTTGAGCAATTACTTGTTTCACCGCTGACGCCAGGATTGATCATGACAGGTAAAATCATACCTGCCTTAATCATTGCAACCATACAAGCCAGCATTATTTTATTTGCTAGCATTTTTTTATTTCGAATTCCATTTCAAGGGTCATTCATTCTTCTTTATCTCTGTATATTATGCTACGGACTATCATTAGCGGGTGTAGGGTTATTAATTTCATCCATATGTTCTACTCAACAGCAAGTCTTTATAGGCATGTTTGGTTTTATGATGCCGTGTACAGCACTTTCAGGATTTATTTCCCCTATTGAAAATATTCCCGAGCCGTTACAATCTTTGACCTGGTTTAATCCTATTCGTCATTTTATGGTAATTAGTAAAGGCATTTATTTAAAAGGATTTGATTTTGCACTTGTCTGGCCTGACTTATGGCCTTTATTGATCATTGGATTAATAACACTTTCTCTGGCCAATTTTAGTTTTAAACGAAATTTGAGGTAAAACAATACAAATGAAAAATTACTTTTATTTGATTTTATCACTTTTATTAACAAGCTGTACGGTAGGGCCAGATTATCATGCGCCTTCGAATCAGCTCCCATCTCACTATAGCTTAACTAAAAATAACGTTTCTTCCCCTAAAGAAAACAGGGAAGCACATTTTTGGTATTCATGTACAAATGATCCGATCCTGATTGATTTAATCGAGCGAGCTCTACACGGAAATAATCTGGATATTCAAAAATCACTTGCTAACTTACGTCAATCTCGCGCTGAATTAAGCATTGCCAAAGCGGATTTTTTTCCTCAACTAGACGCGGCCGGTAAAATTTCTCGTGATCGCTTAAGCGCTAATAGTGAATTCTTGTCATTTATTCCCCCAGGGACTATTCCTCTCAGTTATACAGATTATACGTTTGGATTGGATGCATCATGGGAAGTTGATCTTTTTGGCCATACTCGCCGTAGCGTCGAAGCTTCTAGAGCGTTATTCGAGAGTAATCTGGAAAATCAGCGCAATGTTGCTATCGCAGTTGCAGCAGAGGTCGCAAGTGTCTACACACAGTACCGCGTTTATCAACAACAAATCATTATTACCAAGCGCACTATCGGGTCTTATGCTAAAACAGCTAAGTTAGTCAGATTACAAATGAAAGCGGGATCAGCAACAGGTGTAGACTTAGACCGGACTGAAAGTGAACTCTTGTCTGCAAAAGCATCTTTACCGCCCTTGCAAGCTGAATCGAAGGCCGCCTTGGCTTCTTTAGCAGTATTAGTCGGCGAAATGCCTGAAACCTTATTTAACCAGCTAAATAGCATTGCTCCCATACCTGTCGCTCACTCGAAAATCATTCACGTTGGATTACCATCTGATTTATTACTACGACGACCCGATATCAGAATAGCAGAAAGAAACCTAGCTTCGGCGACGGCTAATATTGGTGTCGCGGTTGCCAACCAATTTCCCCGATTTCAACTGGCAGGCGACTTGGGTTTTGATACAGTGAAACCAGGGTCTTATTTTCATAATGCCAGTACTTATTGGTCGATCGGTCCTCATGTTTCAATTCCCATTTTTGAGGGAGGCCGATTAAGAAATGCTGTTAAAGCGCAAGAAGCTGTCCGAGATGCGGCTTTAGCAACCTATAAACAATCTGTGTTACAAGCACTTGCAGATGTTGAATCCAGTCTCATTCGCTATGATCGCGAGCGATCAAAAAAACAACAATTAAGGGCGGCATATAAGAAACTTGATGCATCCCTGCGTCTTATTAAACTTCAATATCAATCTGGGCAGTCATCTTTATTAGATGTGCTTGATGCTGAAAGACAACGAAATACGCTACAAAACCAGTACGCCCAATCTGAAGGCCAAGTAATGCTCAATCTTATTTCGCTTTATAAAGCGTTGGGCGGCGATTGGATGAGCTGACGCATTAAAAGGCAGTGTAATTAGAGTGTAGCCTGGACACGCTTTTTGTGTCCGGGATAGTGCATATAGCGAAGCCTCTACCCTGGACACAAAAAGCGTGTCCAGGCTACACTCCCTCACAATTTAGTAGTAAAATAGAATTATTCGTTTTGACAAGTTAAAGGACTAACATGACTACTTATATGTTTCCAGGACAAGGATCTCAAGTCAAAGGAATGGGCAGCGATTTATTTCCTCATTTCCCAGAGCAAGTCAAAAGTGCTGATAATATCCTCGGGTATTCAATTGCAAGATTGTGCACTGAAGATGCTGATAATCAACTCAATATTACAAGTTTCACTCAGCCAGCTTTATATGTCGTTAATGCATTAACTTACTTAAAAATAATGGCTGACAATAAAAAAGCCCCTGACTATGCCATCGGACACAGCTTAGGTGAATATAACGCACTTTTTGCTGCGGGCGTTTTTGATTTTGAAACCGGGTTGAAATTGGTTAAGAAGCGCGGTGAACTAATGGCGCGAGCAACGGGTGGTGGTATGGCAGCGGTGGTTGGATTATCAAGCGAGACAATTCTTACCGTGTTAGAAAAAAATAATTTAACGATGCTGACTATCGCTAATTATAATACACTCACACAAAGTGTTATTTCCGGACCAGTCGATGCTATTCGATCCGCTGAAAAGCCTTTTATTGATGCCGGTGCGCTGCTGTATATGCCGCTGAAAGTCAGCGGTGCTTTCCACTCATCCTACATGAATGAAGCTCAAAATGAATTTAAATCATTTTTAACAAATGTTACATTTTCACAACCAAAAATTCAGGTGATTGCAAATATCAATGCTGGTCCCTATAAAGTTGAGGATGTAGCTTCAAATCTCACGGCACAAATAAACCATTCAGTCATGTGGACTCAAACGATCAAGTACTTGCTTGATAAGGGTGAAACGTTATTCACTGAAATCGGGCCTGGAAAAGTGCTGACAGGTTTACTAACAAAGATTCAGAAGGGGCAATAAATTTTGCAATTATGGCTGGCGGATCAATTGATGCAATTGTTTCTGAAAATCAATAGCACTATTCAGCAAATGAAGAACGGTTGTATTTGTGTGATGCAGACGATGGACGAGGTTTTGTAGCATTTCAAAAAATATTTTATACCCTATTTGAGTATCCGCTTCTAAAAAATCCCGGAATGATTTTACATCAATCATAATTATTTCGGCTTCCGTCACTGTTATTACATGGGCGCTGGCAGGGTAGTCGCCAAATAAACTAAATTCACCAAAAATATCGTTTTGTTCTAATGAAGCAATAATAGTGTGTAGTTCCTTTTTTCCATTTCCGTTTCCGTCTTCATTGAGTATTACTCTAACTGTCCCGGATTTGATAAAACCAAAATAGGAATACTTATTACCTTGCTTCAATATTTTTTTATTTGGTTTGAATTTTTTGGTTGTATGTTTTACTTGGGTTTTAAATACTTGATCATAGAATAGTTTATCGTTGAATAATGATGAAATTATATTGCCCATAGTGACTTCCCAACTGTCTTTTGAAAGGATATGATACTATTTATCTTTAGCATTTTCATCAAAAATTTGCCTCACAAGTGAATAATATGAAACTTATATTTCTTGGCTCCGGTTCGGCATTTACTGTTGGAGATGGCAACTTCCATTCAAACATGCTTTTAGTAGATGATCATCATAATCGCCTACTCATTGACTGTGGTTCTGATGCCAGATTTTCACTGTACGAACAGGGATTTTCACATCGTGATATTAATGATGTGTACATCAGCCATCTACATGCTGATCATTCGGGGGGTCTTGAATGGCTAGCTTTTAAAACAAAGTTTGATACAAGGCCTCCAAGTAAACCTGTTTTACATATATCATCAAATCTGGTTGATACACTGTGGAAAAATGTTCTTTCTGGCGGCTTACAATCAATAAATGACGAACTAGCTGATTTATCAACTTTTTTTATCGTTAAAGAGATTGATAATACAAATAAATTCCAGTGGCATTCGGTCGACATTCATTTGATACAGACTGATCATATTTTAAATGATAAAATATGGGTACCCAGTTATGGTCTATTTTTTAAGATTAATAACATCACCTGCTTCATTACCACTGATACTCAGTTTAAACCTGACAAATATATGACTTGCTACCAACAAGCAGATATTATCTTTCATGATTGTGAAACAACAGCCACTCCTAGTAATGTACATACTCATTATCAACAATTATTGACCCTTGATCCTGCAATAAGAGCAAAAACATGGTTGTATCACTATAATCCTGGGCTATTGCCTAATGCCAAACGGGATGGCTTCCGTGGATTTGTAAAGAAAGGCCAATCTTTCGATTTTTATGATAAAAGTAGCTTCACTTAATCGAAATCCGGCCAAAATCCTAGCTAAAAGCCATCAAATCTTAGCGTCCTGTTCATGATGATTTTCCGTAACTATTCAGCGGGTATCCCGACCTAATCGTGCCCGCGGGCACGGGCACGATTAGGTCGGGATACCCGCTGAATAGTTACGATTTTCCTAATAACTTTCCGACCGCATCTACCCAGCCCGCATAGAGGCGGTTGCTTTCCGTGGTGCTCATCTGTGGTTTAAATATTCTATCTATTTTTCTAAGTCGACTAATATCCTCAAGTGTATCGAATACGCCTACCTGTAAGCCAGCAAGATAAGCAGCGCCAAGCGCGCTAGTTTCTATGCAAGTAGGGCGAGTAATATTAACATTAGTCATGTCTGCTAAAAACTGTAGTAACCAGTTGTTTGCTGCCATGCCACCATCTACATTTAACAGAGAAAGATTTTCTGGATAATCGGCTAGCATTACTTCAAGCAGGTCACGTGTTTGATACGCGACGCTTTCCAGCGCTGCGCGAGCAAAATATTCTGGACCACTATTGCGCGTCATTCCAAACAATCCCGCACGAACTTCTGGCTGCCAGTAGGGTGCGCCCAGTCCAGTAAAAGCAGGTACCAAATACATGCCGCCATTGTCAGGAATTTGTTTCGCTAAGGTTTCAGTTTCTATCGAGTAATAAACCGGTCTTTTGTGGAATCTGACTTGCAATTTTTTCGTAGACTGGGTCGAAGCGAAGAGCGAGATCAGTGGTTAGCATAGAAGGAGCGTGATGCTTTGATGCATCATGCGCATCCGGGATGGTACCAGCTCCTGCGCCGCCTTTCGCAACCCACTGGTGTGCACCGGCAGGGCTTTTCGTCAACTCCCATTCGTATTTGAACAGATTTTCCAGGAAGTGGTTGCTCCACTTCGTGGGTGTGTTACTCCAGATAACTTCGAGACCGCTGGTGATCTGCCGCTGCCAAAGCTGCTTTTCCAGCCTAGACCTTGCTGCTCGATGCTGGCTGCTTCAGGTTCAGGCCCCAGTAGTTTGGCATCACCCGCACCGTGAGTTTTGCCGAATGCATGGCCGCCTGCAATGAGTGCGACTGTCTCTTCATCGTTCATCGCCATGCGAGCGAAGGTCTCGCGAATATCTCGTGCTGCAGCAAGCGGATCTGGTTTGCCGTTCGGGCCTTCCGGATTGACGTAAATCAGACCCATTTGTACAGCAGCGAGCGAACAATATTCACTATTTCTGAAAAGGCCTTTATTCTAATAATATGGTAGAATAAAGGCAGGAGTTGTGGTGCCAGGTGTAAAATAAGGATTTACCGTATGGAAAAGAAAGTCACATCTCATTCTGCAGATAGCGTATCTTTTTTAGCGGCTATCGTTCTTTCCTCCAATGATGCGATTGAAGGCTTAACGCTCGAGGGTAATATTATTGTTTGGAATAAGGGTAGTGAAGAGCTTTACGGTTATAATGCAAAAGATATGTTAGGAAAATCTATTCTTGCTGTTTACCCAGAAAATCGCATTGATGAATTCCCACCAATTATTGCAAAGCTTAAAAGAGGCGAGCACGTCGAGCCTTTTATTACTCAAAGAATACGAAAAGATGGCACTATCATTGATGTGGCCGTTAGCGCTTCTCCAATAAAGGATAAAAATGGCAAAATTATCGGCGCTTCTGTCATCTCGCGTCCTTTCGCCGGTCAAGAACGCGTTGCTCAATATACTCGATCATTAATTGAAGCTTCGTTAGATCCATTAGTTACTATTAGTACGACTGGAAAGATTACTGATGTAAATGAAGCGACGATAAAAGTAACGGGTGTTTCAAGACATGACTTGATTGGAACCGATTTTTCTAATTATTTTACCGAACCTAAAAAAGCCCAGGAAGGTTATAAACAAGTCTTCCAAAAAGGTTTTGTGACCGATTATCCATTAACAATTCGTCATAAAGAAGGCAGCTTAACCGATGTTCTTTACAACGCATCGGTATATAAAGATGAAAAAGGAAAGGTCTTAGGTGTTTTCGCCGCAGCACGCGATGTAACTAGTGCTAAACAGGCTTTTCGTTATGCAAGATCTTTAATTGAAGCAAGCCTGGATCCTTTAGTCACTATTAGTCCTGAAGGAAAAATCACTGATGTGAATGAAGCGACAGTTCAAGCAACGGGCGTTCTTCGTGAGAAACTGATAGGCAGTGACTTTTCAAATTATTTTACTGAACCTGAAAAAGCGATGGAAGGTTATAGACTGGTTTTTTCAAAAGGCAACGTAACAGATTATCCTCTAACTATTCTTCATAAGACGGGCCGTACTATCGATGTTCTTTATAATGCATCTGTATACAAAGATGAACATGGAAATGTTTTGGGCGTATTCGCTGCCGCACGTGATATTACCGAGCGAAAAATGGCGGAAGAAGGATACAGGAAAATTTTAGAAGCAACGCCAGATGCAACTGTCATGATCGATCAGGAAGGGATAATTATTTTCATCAATGCACAGACTGTTAAATTATTTGGTTATGAAAAGAGTGAGTTAATTGGAAAGAAAGTGGAAATACTGATACCCGAACCTTACCGTAATAGACATCCGGAACATAGAAGTAATTTTTTCAAGAAACCCTGTTCAAGGCCAATGGGAACAGGCATGCAATTGTTTGGGCAACGCAAAAATAAAGAAATATTTCCTCTTGAAATTAGTTTAAGTCCCTTGGAGACAAAGGATGGTGTGGTTGGGCTTGCTGCTATTCGGGATATTAGCGAGCAAAAACAAGCTTCTCAATATGCTAGATCGTTGATCGAAGCTTCTTTAGATCCTTTGGTTACAATCAGCCCAGATGGAAAAATCACGGACGTGAACGAAGCAACGGTGCAAGTGACGGGTGTTACTCGAGAAAACTTGATTGGCAGTGATTTCTCAAATTATTTTACGGAACCAGAGGAAGCCAGGGAAGGATACAAACAAGTTTTTAAAGAAGGTCTCGTACGAGATTATCCATTGGCAATTCATCATGTCTCCGGTGCGGTAACTAATGTTGTTTACAATGCCAGCATATATCGCGATGTCACTGGCGAAGTGTTAGGAGTTTTTGCCGCTGCTCGTGATATTACGCAACGTAAAAAAGCAGAAGAACAGCAACACGCCATTTCAGCGTATGCGCGATCTCTTATCGAATCGAGTCTGGATCCTTTGGTTACAATTAGTCCAGACGGAAAAATCACGGACGTTAATCATGCGACTGAAATTATTACAGGTGTGATGCGCGAATGGCTAATTGGTTCGGATTTTTCTAGCTATTTCAATTAATGTTTTTTGTTTCGTTTGCGTAAATTTAATTGCATTTGAAATCAGATTTACCCAAACCTGGCGCATCAGTGATTGGTCTACTTTAGCATTAGGTAGTACTTTTGAATTTAATATAATCTCTCTATTGGGAGTGGCCTCAATTAATTCATTGAAAATCAAATTAACCAATTGCTTCATGTCGATGTTTTCTTTTTTAATTTCGTGGCGACCGATATGAGATAGATATAATAAATCTTCGATCAATTTTCCCATTTTTTTAGTGTTA
>Ga0206988_1026_pt1 | contig 29803 bp, 5 predicted proteins | sample Alteio_BWMinCont_12_FD_153263 | JGI IMG/M metagenome (GOLD analysis project Ga0206988, IMG submission 153263) | Enriched cells from forest soil in Barre Woods Harvard Forest LTER site, Petersham, Massachusetts, United States -... | ecosystem: Environmental > Terrestrial > Soil > Temperate forest >... | reverse complement strand
TTTACTTCGCCGACTTATTTTAGGGAAGCTGCGCTCATCGTCTTTTACCTATTGCTACAGTCTACTTACTCTTACATGAAAGGTTTGACAGAAAATGGAACGGCCATTCAAGTGGATTCTTTTACAAATTGGTTTGCAGTAGATCATGAGTTTCAGCATAACTCTCGATTTTACTTTACTGTATTTCACGGCCATCATCATGATGCAATTCCGTCAAGCTTGCTAGCAGCTTCAGGTGCCGGTTTTAATGATGGCATTAATCGCTCACTAGCAAGGCTTTGGTTTTTAAATAGCATTATTATTTTACTGCTAGGTAAACAACTTAGTGCCGTATTGACAGATATGTTTCTACATCAATACATACCCAGTCTTTTTCCCTATTCTCGTTTTTTGATTGAGAAGCGAGAACATCATGCTATGCACCATTACGGATCACTAAGGCCTTACGCATTCGGAATAGAGCCTTATCTTCGATATGATATCAAAAAAGGTTATGACCTTAACAATCCAATGGCGCAATGGTTCGCTGAAACGGTGGGGCGTTATGAAAATCTTAGTCCTACCCTCGTAGCCAACTATACACGTCCTCAGGCAACCTTTCCCTTTCCTTCATCAATCATATTGTCTATATTATTTCTTCCCTAGTGCTTTGCTTCTCTTAATAAAAGAAATTCTAATTGACATGAATTAATATTAACGTGTAATAGTAATAGTTGTTGTCGTCATTCAATGCTGACTTTTAGGAGATAGCATGCAGGGAAGAACAGGATACATGGCATATGTCGCTGATGATTTTATTCTGTATGTCTTTTCCCTTGTTATTTTTGGGGCGGTAGCAACTGTTGCAATACAACCCACTTGGCTATTAATGACAGTATTCTCAGCCCTAGCTTACATGGTAGTGTTTTTTATATTTAAGCACGGAGTCAAACTAGATTGGCGTAGCATTCCTCTCATTATCAAGGAATCTATCTATTATCCAGTCTTTTTTTATAAGGAGCTAGCGCCTTATCTACTGGTACTGTCCCCTCTCTATGTTAGCTTTGCCCTCGCCTTGTCGGCTGAGGCTTTTTTTGCTCCTAAATTAGGCGACGCATTTTGGATGCATCCTTTTCCTTACCTCACCCTATTCTACGTCAATTTTGGAGTGGTAACTCTTTTTCGGACCTTTATTCTATTTGGCCATCTTAGGCGACACGCATTTGTACAGGAATTCTTAGAGAATACAACGTGGAAGCAGGCGATAAAAGGAATTGATATACGATTTAGTATTATTCATAGCTATATTACCGGTCTTCTCACCCATTTGGGACTTATCTTACCGGCTCTAGCTTTTTGGCGTTTTACTTCGCCGACTTATTTTAGGGAAGCTGCGCTCATCGTCTTTTACCTATTGCTACAGTCTACTTACTCTTACATGAAAGGTTTGACAGAAAATGGAACGGCCATTCAAGTGGATTCTTTTACAAATTGGTTTGCAGTAGATCATGAGTTTCAGCATAACTCTCGATTTTACTTTACTGTATTTCACGGCCATCATCATGATGCAATTCCGTCAAGCTTGCTAGCAGCTTCAGGTGCCGGTTTTAATGATGGCATTAATCGCTCACTAGCAAGGCTTTGGTTTTTAAATAGCATTATTATTTTACTGCTAGGTAAACAACTTAGTGCCGTATTGACAGATATGTTTCTACATCAATACATACCCAGTCTTTTTCCCTATTCTCGTTTTTTGATTGAGAAGCGAGAACATCATGCTATGCACCATTACGGATCACTAAGGCCTTACGCATTCGGAATAGAGCCTTATCTTCGATATGATATCAAAAAAGGTTATGACCTTAACAATCCAATGGCGCAATGGTTCGCTGAAACGGTGGGGCGTTATGAAAATCTTAGTCCTACCCTCGTAGCCAACTATACACGTCCTCAGGCAACCTTTCCCTTTCCTTCATCAATCATATTGTCTATATTATTTCTTCCCTAGTGCTTTGCTTCTCTTAATAAAAGAAATTCTAATTGACATGAATTAATATTAACGTGTAATAGTAATAGTTGTTGTCGTCATTCAATGCTGACTTTTAGGAGATAGCATGCAGGGAAGAACAGGATACATGGCATATGTCGCTGATGATTTTATTCTGTATGTCTTTTCCCTTGTTATTTTTGGGGCGGTAGCAACTGTTGCAATACAACCCACTTGGCTATTAATGACAGTATTCTCAGCCCTAGCTTACATGGTAGTGTTTTTTATATTTAAGCACGGAGTCAAACTAGATTGGCGTAGCATTCCTCTCATTATCAAGGAATCTATCTATTATCCAGTCTTTTTTTATAAGGAGCTAGCGCCTTATCTACTGGTACTGTCCCCTCTCTATGTTAGCTTTGCCCTCGCCTTGTCGGCTGAGGCTTTTTTTGCTCCTAAATTAGGCGACGCATTTTGGATGCATCCTTTTCCTTACCTCACCCTATTCTACGTCAATTTTGGAGTGGTAACTCTTTTTCGGACCTTTATTCTATTTGGCCATCTTAGGCGACACGCATTTGTACAGGAATTCTTAGAGAATACAACGTGGAAGCAGGCGATAAAAGGAATTGATATACGATTTAGTATTATTCATAGCTATATTACCGGTCTTCTCACCCATTTGGGACTTATCTTACCGGCTCTAGCTTTTTGGCGTTTTACTTCGCCGACTTATTTTAGGGAGGCAGCGCTCATCGTCTTTTACCTATTGCTACAGTCTACTTACTCTTACATGAAAGGACTGACAGAAAATGGAACGCCCGTTCAAGTGGATTCTTTTACAAAATGGTTTGCGGTAGATCATGAGTTTCAGCATAACTCTCGATTTTACTTTACTGTATTTCACGGCCATCATCATGATGCAATTCCGTCAAGCTTACTAGCAGCTCAAAGCGCCGGTTTTAATGAGGGCATTAATCGCTCACTAGCAAAGCTTTGGTTTTTAAATAGTATTATTATTTTTCTGCTCGGTAAACAACTTAGTGCCATGCTTACAGATATCTTTCTACATCAATATATACCTGGTCTTTTTCCCTATTCTCGTTTTGTGATTGAGAAGCGAACACATCATGCTATGCACCATTACGGATCACTAAGACCCTACGCATTCGGAATAGAGCCTTATCTTCGGTCTGATATCAAAAAAGGTTATGACCTTAACAATCCATTGGCGCAATGGTTCGCTGAAACAGTGGGGCGTTATGAAAATCTTAGTCCTACTCTCGTAGCCAACTATACACGTCCTCAAGCAACCTTTCCCTTTCCTTCATCAATCGCATTGTCTGTTTTGTTTTTCCCATGAGAAATAAAATGCAAAATATAATGAATAAAATACTGCTCGCGCTTATTAATATAAAAGAACGATTATTACATCATGTGACCCCTGCTGAAATTGAAGCAATTAAAAATAGCCACCTGTTTGATAAATTAAATAACCAGGCATTTGACGAGTTACTCAAATCAGAAATAGTCGTTCGCTATCTTGCAGATGATTTAATCTTAAAAGAAGGCGACATCGCTCATGATCTTTTTATTATTTTAGAAGGCTCTGTTCGTGTATTCACCATATCAAATAATAAAAAAATTCCTCTCGCAAGATTGAATAGCGGCGATTACTTTGGCGAACAAGCATTGCTAGGTGAGTTGGCCAAAACAAGAGGTGCCAGTGTAGAAGCGATCACGGATACGACGTTAATCAAAATTGATAAGGAATTTATTTTAAAGACGTTAAAAATTGACAAAGAATTAGAACGCCGACTTAAAAAAATTGGCTACCAGCAAATCATGGGAGACATGAGCGCAACCTTAGATTTTTATCAAGCTATTAAATCTCAGTTGCTAGTTAATGATGAACAGGATGTTATTGAGGTCGCCAAAGATCATGTCCTTTTTAAGACGGGTGACGTATCTGATTGTGTGTATATCATACTTAAGGGTTCAGTTGAAATTCTTCCACAAGAAAAAACTTTGCCTGTTACACTAAAAAAAGGCCATTTGTTTGGCGAACTGGGTGTTATAAATGATATCACTCGCACTGGAACAGCAATTATTCGCGAACCGGCATCTCTACTGCGTGTAAATGCTAAACGTTTTAAAGAGACATATGCGTCTTCCCCCACACTTCAAAAAATTCTTCAATCTTTAAAAAAGACTTATTTACTGCCAAATCGGGGTTCAGTCGAGCAATTTTTTGGAAAAATTATGGGGATGGATAGTATAACAACTATCTATAAATTAAATGATGGCAGGACAGTGATAGCTAGTCATACCTTAGAAAAATCATTCTTCATCATGAATGAAGAAAATGTGAAGCACGCGCAGCTATACAAATATGAAAAAAGCACTGAAACAACAATAGAATTACAAGTTCTCAATGATTATATTGTCTCCATCAAATGTGATGATGTTGGTTATGATTTATCGCAACTATGCGCAGCACTACTGGATCGTCAAAAAATTCCTAGACATGTTTTTGATCATTTCACATCGACTGGCGAATTTAAACTTGATATTCCTCCACAAGATTTCATCAAAGCTGATTTTGTATGCACTTGCATGTGTGTTAAAAGAGCAACAATAGAGGGATTAATTCAAGAAGGTTTGAACAGTTTAGCAATGATATCAAACAAAACTGGCGCGTGTACCGTTTGTGGAACATGTAGAGTAACAATCTTAGAAATGCTAGGACAAAGTACCTGGCTTTCAGCGACGATGGAAATAGGAACCAAACATAAAGATAATGTTATCAGCTACTATATACGAGCTACGACAGGAAAATTTAAGTCTTTCGTTCCCGGTGAACATATTGTGCTTCAAATATGTATAGACAACCATTGGGTAGAACGAGCTTATACTTTGTCTGATTTGGCTGTAGATGGTAAACATCGTATTACCATCAAAATGGAAGAGACTGGGCTTTTTACTAAATGGTTATATAATAATCCACCCGGTCAACTTTCTATCTATTGCAGCCAGCCTCAAGGAAATTTCACCTTAAATGTGAATTCAACTAAACCTATGCTATGCATTGCTGGCGGTATAGGAATTACGCCATTTATTACCTTTGCAAAAATGCTGCAAAAACAACAGCGTCAGCGGCGCATGCACCTTATTTACATCGCACCAACAAAGAATGATCATGTGTTTATGGATGAGTTTACTGATATTACAAACAAAACACCATCTATCACCATCACGTTATGGGAAAAAAGAATTTCTGGGGTTTTTCCAGAGGAAAAAATCAGTGAAGCCATAAAAAATCTTGATGATGGAGAGATTTATATTTGCGGTCCAGAAGGATTTGAGACTTCGATCGTTAACTCGTTAAATAAATTAAAATTTGATCAAGACAAAATCCATATCGAAAAATTTATGTATGCAAACCCTATACAAACTAAAGAAGATTAGCTGGCGTCTGTCATATTGCGACGAAGCAATCCAGACTGTGACTTTAATAGAATAGTCTTGCATAAACCTAGCTGATTATGGGATTAGTTGACAGATGGTGTTGCCGGAGCGCTTACTATTGAGTGGCTATTAATTATATTAATAATAGCCCCCATTGAATAACTATGGGATTCATAATGGGAAAGAAATGATGTCAAAAGTAACTATTAATGATACCGAATTTTATTATGAAACACATGGTTCTGGTGATCCTATTGTGCTAATCGGAGGTCTTAAAGCAGACCATTTAGGTTGGTTGCCAATACTAGATAAGTTGGCACAAGACCACATGGTTTTAATATTTGATAATCGTGGAACAGGTCAGACGATTGATGCTGGTAAGCCATTTAATACCGATGTTATGGCTGAAGACACAATACAGCTGATCAATAAACTAGAGTTAAACAAGCCACATATTGTTGGCCATTCATTAGGTGGCGCTATCGCTCAAGTCATTGCACATAAGCATACAGATAAAATTAAATCAGTCGCATTGTGTAATACATTTATTAAGCTCAATGAATCTGCTAAAAAAGTGTTTACATCTACTCTTGAGATCCACCGTGCCGGTAAATCACAGGCGGATATAATGAACAGTTTAGTGCCATGGGTGTTTTCAGATGGTTTTATAACTCCCGAACTGCTAGAAATCATCCATAAGACTAGTGATGAGAATCCATATCCACAGACATTACTGGGTTATGAACGACAGCTAAATGCGTTATATACCTTCAATTCGCATGCATGGGTCGATCATATCAATATACCAACTTTAGTCATTGCAGCTGATGAAGATAAGATTGCCTTAATTTCTGAGTCGCAAGAACTGGCTAAACGAATTAGAGGTTCAAAGCTGGTTACTCTCTCTGCGGGGCATCTATCACAGGTGGAAAAACCAGTAGAATTTGTCATGGCGTTGAAATCGTTTTACTATGGGTTGGTTTGAAGGAGCCGTTTTTATGAGGAATGCACCAAACCCTTTTCTTGCTCCATTCAAACCGATTACAGCCTCGAACGAAGAGATTCGAGCCGCGCTGGAACAAGCCGAAGTCCCGCCCTTGCTCCCCGCCTTGGCTTATCTAACAGGAGATCTTTCCCTGCTACGTCGCGATCTGCGACCACCCGTGTTTCCCCTCCCCCTTCCTCAGGGCGGTTTAACGCCGGATCAACAGGCCAACATTCGAAAAATTGCTCTAGATACCATCATCCATTTTCGTGATACAGGTTCACAGCCTGCACCTCCGCCCTCAGATGAGAACTTACTTCGAATAATGGAATTCGCAGTAGGTGGCGCTAACATGAAACCCTATCTTCCTCTTCTAGAGGAAGAACTCGCATACCGCGGCGAGGATCGACGCGCCCCCGATTGGAACAAAAAAGAAATCGCGCCCAACCTAGCCTTCGAGGTCATTATCATCGGCGCAGGAATGTCTGGCCTACTTGCCGCACATCGCTTACAGCAGGCCGCTGTTCCCTTTCTTATTGTCGATAAAAGTTCAGATGTGGGAGGCACCTGGCTTGAGAATAGTTACCCAGGTTGCAGGGTTGATAATCCCAGTCACAATTACAGCTACTCGTTCGCACAAAAACACGACTGGCCTTTCCATTTTTCAGACCAGAAAGTCTTACTCGACTATTTTCGTCGCTGTGCAGAAATCTTTGGTCTGCGTCAACATATCCGCTTTCGAACTGAAGTTCTATCACTCTCCTGGTCGGACGAGGATCAACTGTGGTTAGTGCGTGTACGTACACCTGAAGGTGCCGAAGAGATACTTCAAGCCAATGCCGTTATTAGCGCTGTCGGCCAGCTAAACCGCCCACTTTATCCCAACATCAAGGGTCGAGATTCTTTCGAAGGCGCCGCCTTTCACTCGGCATGCTGGAATCACGAAATCGACCTTAAAAACAAGCGAGTCGCCATCATCGGTACAGCGGCGAGTGCCTCCCAGATTATTCCAGAAATAGCTCCAATTGCCGGCAATTTACTCATTTTTCAGCGAACCCCGCCTTGGATGGCCCACACTCCCGACTACCACGCCGAGGTCGCCCCAGGCTTACAATGGCTCTATGCTGCCATCCCCTCTTACAGTGAGTGGCACCGTTTCTGGATATTGTGGCAGATGGGTGACGGTATGCTAGAAGCAGTTCGTATTAGCGACTCATGGGGATTAAAAAATCAATCGGTAAGCCCTTTAAATGACATGATACGTAAAGGTTTGACCGAGTATCTTAACAAACAATTCGTCGGTCGTCCTGATCTCATTAGAAATGCTATTCCAACTTATCCGCCCTTTTCCAAGCGTTTGCTACGCGACGATGGTGAATGGGCTAAGGCCCTTACGCGCGAAAATGTCGAACTTATTACTGAGCCAGTTAAAGAAATCACAAAAAAGAGCCTAATCACTAGTGATGGAAAAGAACATCCTGTCGATGTGATTATCTATGCCACTGGATTTCAAGCCTCAAAATTTCTCTCCCCTATGACCGTTACAGGTCGAAATGGTCTCGATCTCCATAAGCAGTGGAATAATGATGCACGCGCGTACCTTGGGATTTCTGTGCCCGGATTTCCAAATCTTTTTTGCCTGTATGGCCCCAATACTAATCTTGTCGTCAATGGCAGCATTATTTTCTTTTCAGAGTGCGGCGTACGCTACATTCTAGGCTGCATCAAACTCTTGCTCAAAAACCAACATAGTGCTCTCGACATAAAAACAGAAAAGTATGATGCCTTTAATGTGCGAGTGGACGCAGAAAATCGAAAAATGGCTTGGAGCATCGGCGATGTCCATAATTGGTATAAAAATGAAAGCGGCCGTGTAAGCCAAAACTGGCCCTTCACCGTACTTGAATATTGGCAAAAAACCATAAAGCCAGATGAGGAAGATTATGTGTTCTTTGACAAGTGAAAATTCGCATTTTTATTTTTGTCATGCTTTAATAGGCAACAACGCTGCAATGATGGAGGGGGGGTTACTCATCGATGACAAGAATTTTTCGGATGAAATTTAATGAATTTTTATCTTTAATCATCTTATAGTGATTAGTGGGTAATACGTATGCTTTTAATGTTTTGCAATGCGCTTCCCAATTATTCGATTTGTGTTCTGTCGCCGCAATATAAATAATATTTCCATTATAGAGCCCTGGTAAGTAATGTTCTGACATGTAAAAATTATCCCTGAAAACATGATAAAAAAGCATTACTTGGTTATCATCTATATCAGCGGAAATAAGTCCCATTTTTCTAGCTATATCAATCCACTCCAAAATAGGAAAGCTAAGTGGATCGAGACTAAATAAGTCATGCTTGGCTTTTTCAATATCTGATTTAATACGCTCAGATGTTAATCCTGTTTTTTTCAAACCGAGCAGTTGTAATAATAAATTAGGATGATTGAGTGTGGGTTTAAAATATTTCATTAATGAAGATACTAAACTTATCCGCCATGAGTGGGCTTCTGTCATTAAATATTCATTGTTTAATATCATTATTAATAATAATGATAACAACATATTATCATTTATATTAGTTGCGATAGGATAATCATAGGTATCAAGTAAGATTAACTTATCGACCATTTCACCATTTTGAGACACTTGTTTCGCCATTTCAAATGCGATTAATCCGCCAATTGACCAGCCTAGAAATACATAAGGGCCTTTTGGTTGTATTTCTTTTACTTTCTGTAAATAATATTTTGATAATGATTCTATGTCTTGATAAGCTATACTGCCATCATCTAGTTTCGGTGATTGTACTCCATACACTGAATAATTTTCTTTTAATGAATCTGCCAAATCACGATAACATATCACATTACCTTCTACCGGATGTATACAAAATATGGGTGGATTATGGTTAATATTTAGCGGGATAATGATGTTATCAGATACAATGTTTAAATGTTTATCTTGAATATACTTAGCTTGCTCTTTAATCGTTTGGTACTTTAAGAATGATTCCAGACTTAAATCACAGCCAAATTGTTTATTAATAGCTGAAATTAATGAAACGATTGACAATGAATGACCGCCTGCATCAAAAAAGCTTATATCAATATCAACCGCTTTTGTTTTTAAAAGATCACACCAAATCGTGGCTAATTGTTTTTCTATGATTGATGAAGGTCGATGATTAATGTATACTTCGCGTTCTTCTGGTTTGGGTAATTGTTTATAATCCACTTTTCCATTTGTTGTTAATGGTATTTCTTCTAACTCTACGAATACTGGCGGTACCATGTAATGAGGCAGTTTTTCTCTTATATATTCTCTTAATTCATTTATACTCGTCTTCATATCTGAACAAGCAACCCAATAAGCAACTAAATATTTTTCACCTTGTTTCTCATCGATAACGACCACCGCATTTTGTATGGCAGGATGTTGTTCTAAGCGAGCTTCAATTTCACTGAGTTCTATTCTAAATCCTCGAATTTTTACTTGCTTATCCACGCGATCGATATATTCAAGTTCACCATTAGATAACCAACGTACACGATCACCTGTTTTATATAATTTACCAGGAGCAAATGGATTGTTAATAAATTTTTGATTTGTTAAGTCTTCGTTGTTTAAATAACCTCTTGCTAACCCTACTCCGCCTATAAACAATTCTCCGGGCACGCCTATTGGGACGGGCGTTAATGTGGTTGGCTCTAACACATAGGCACTGGTATTGAGAATAGGCTTGCCAATTGGTGGTGTGATGTGATTAGAATCTCGCTTGTCTGCATTAATCCAGGCTGCTGTACATTCAATCGTCGCCTCCGTTGGACCATAGGTATTCATCACTTCAAATGAGATATAATTTGCGGGGAATCGTGTTATTTTTTCACCACCTGCTTTCATTACTCTTAAGGTGGTTTCTTTTGGCCAGGTGGATTGCAATAAGGTATCTGCTAATACGGTTGGTAAATCGGTGATAGTAATCTCGTGATCTATCAACCACTGTTTCAATTTTTCTGGTGAATAACGCGTTTGCTCATCGATGATTGAAACACATGCCCCTACCGATAAAAATGGCCAAACTTCACAACCAAATGTATCAAAAGCAGCAGAGGCAAATTGTGATGAATGATCTTTTTCGGTGATATGTAATTTTGTTTTGTACCATTCCACTAAATTACATAATCCTTTATGTTCTAATAACGTACCTTTAGGCTCACCTGTTGATCCTGATGTATAAATGACATAAGCCAAATTTGTAGGCGATAATGTACCTTTTGGATTGGTAGATATTTCTTTGCTAATCGATTTCCAATCCGTGTCTACATATATTGTTTGTCTTTTTTCATTCTTATCAAAAAGATTTAACAATGATTGTTGGGTCAACAAGATGGGTGTCTCAGTGTCTTGCAATATATACTGCAAACGGTTTTTTGGGTAAGTTGGATCTAAAGGAACATAGGCAGCACCCGCTTTTAATATCCCTAGCATGCTTATTATTATATTCAGGGAACGGTCCATGCATATCGCCACTAATGTTTCAGGTTTAACACCTTGTTTGATGAGAAAATGCGCTAACTGATTCGCTTGTTTATTGAGCTCATGATAAGTTAACTTATTATTTCCGAATGTGATGGCAATATTATTAGGTGTCTTTTCAACTTGCTGCTCAAACAAATGATGGTAACATTGATTTTGTGGGTAATCATGTTGCGTTTGATTCCAATCTACTAACAGTTTTTGTTTTTCTTGCTGGCTTAAAAATATATAACTTTCTAATTTTTTCTGTGAATCTTTCACAATTTCTTGCGCAAGCTGTTGATAATAGCCTGCAAAACGCTCCATTCGATCTTGATCAAATAAAAGTGGATTATAGGAAAGCATCATCAATAACCCTTCTTTTTCTTCGAATATGTCCATCGCAATATCAAAACCACCTTCTTGAGATATTTCTGGAATAATCTCAATGCTCTCTTTTAATAATTCATCCGTTGCGTTTTTTGATACAAAATTTTGGAAAACAAAGGTCGTTTGAAATATCGGTGAAAATGCGGGATCTTGAGCAAGTTTTTTATCTTCGACTATCTTGGAGAAGGGATAAGCTGCATGTCCTAATCCTTCCGCTACCAATTGTCGCACGGTTAATAGGTAATCATTAAACGATTGACCTAAATTTAACTGCGTGCGTAAGGGCAGCATGTTGATAAAGTACCCTAGCGTTTCTTCGAAGCGCTTTTCTGGCCTACCAATAAACGGCATACCTATCACGAGTTCCGATTGATGCGTATAGCGGGACAATAAGACGTTATAAACACCAAGCAATAGCATGAATAAGCTCACGCCTTGCTTATTTGCTAATGCTTGTAGTGCTTGTGTTAATTCAACCGGCATACGGGTAGTAATTGTATTGTTAGCATAAGTCAACTGTTCGGGTCTAGGCCTATCTGTAGGCATATCCAATATTGGTAATTCACCTGTTAATTGTTGTTGCCAATATTCTGCAAGATCGTGTGCACGCGCACTCGTTAGCATTTTTTCTTCCCAAGCAACAAAATCAGCATAAGAAGCAAAATTGGCATTGGCTTTTGGTGTCTGATGATTAGCATAAGCACGGTAAGTTTGCAATAAATCTCGTATGAGGATTAAAGTAGATGTTCCGTCAAATACAATATGATGTACCACGATTAATAATACGCTTTCTTGACGTGTTGCTGATATCCATAAATCAAATCGGATCAATACATCTTGCTGTAAATTAAATGGTTGTTTGGCATATTGTTCTAAGACGGTTATCAATTCTATATTATTTCCAGCGTCAAGATCATGTGTCACCAAATTAAAGGAGCGCTGCTGTTGAATAGTTTGATATAACCGGCCTTGCTCATCTTCGTTGAATTGTGCTTGCAGTATTGGATGCTGGGTAACTAGCCATAACATCGCTTGTTGTAAGGCATTTACATCTAAGCGTTCATGAAAACGCAGTGCTATTGGTACATTGTATGCACTCATGGATGGTATCATGGTTTGTAGTAACCATAACCCTTTTTGACCTTCTGATAATGAGAATGCCTGTGGTTGTAAACTTGGTACGATCTTATCGGTTGATGTTGTAACAGATTCAGGCGGTATAATATCTGGGACTTGTATGGGTCGTTCTTTCTTTATAGCATGTAGATGTTCCAACGTAGTTGCATAATGTTCTGCTAAATAAACAGCTAAATCGGAAACGAGAAAGTATTCAAAAAATATAGTAGGTTTAAAATTAACATCAATGAGTTCTTGAATTTTTTGTGTGATCTTCATCACGCCTATTGAATTTATCCCAAGCTCTAGATAACTTTTATCTAATGGAATTTCTTTGGAAGATATTTGTAATTCATCCGCGATTAATTGTTGGATAAATAAGTTCGCTTTTTGTTGTACGCTCATATCTTGATCTGAAAATTTAGTTTGATCCTTACTCAGGATAAATTCCCATGCTCCGTCATGAACTTCATTAGAGGATGAAGGTGTTACTTCATCGTTTGGGGTTGAATTTAACCACCAATATCGCTCTTTTGCAAAAGGATAGGTCGGTGCACTGATGCGTCTTGGCTTTTGTTCTGGTGTGAGGTTCTTGTACATTTCCTGCCAATCAAAGCTTAATCCCTTTACCCATAACTCAAGAAGCTTGTTATAGTTTTTTTCCGCAACCCAAGTTTCAATTGTTTTTCTCAACCCTTCATCTTTGGCATGCGTCGTTACCCATTCTTTGGTACGTTTTCCATGATAGAATTGCTGAATAGTTTGGTCGCCCTCTAGATATTTCTTTAAATTGCTTTCTAACTCGTCTAAGGTCGCCACTATCATACTTAAACGCTCATCCATAGGCTCACGCCCAACTTGGAGTGTATAAGCCAAATCAGCCAGATTCGTATTGGGATGCTCTTTCACAAATTTAAGTAAAAGCTGTGCATAGTCATTCAAGCGATCGCTATTATTGGCCGACAACACAATCAAAACAGGCCCTTCAAGCTTCACCTCAGAACGAGCAGGTTCAGGGTATTCTTCTAATATCACATGCGCATTCGTTCCGTACGCTCCAAATGAACTGACGCCTGCTCGTCGAAGGTAACCGGGGCGGGGTTGCCAGGTACTCAGTTCATGCTGCACATAAAATGGTGTTTGTTCAAAATCAATATATGAATTTAATTTCTCAGAATGCAGCGAGGGCACCAATTGTTGATGTTGCAGTTGCAATAATACTTTCGTTACCGCAACAACGCCTGCGGCACCTTCTAAATGCCCCATATTGGATTTAATCGAGCCAATCGGACAGTATTGTTTTACCTCCGTCACTCCAAAAGCCTTGGTTAGACCTGTCATTTCAATCGCATCACCCAAAGCTGTGCCTGTTCCATGTGCTTCTACATAACTAATGGAGGCAGGATCTATTTTTCCCTTGTCTAATGCCGTTTTAATTAATTCCGCATGCGCATTTGGATTGGGTACAGTAAAGCCACTGGTTTTTCCGCCATAATTCATGTTGGTGCTTTTTATTACTGCATAAATTCTATCATGATCGCGTATTGCATCTGCTAAGGGCTTGAGTAAGAGGGCGCCTACACCTTCTCCTGGTACATAACCATCACCACCTTCGCCAAAACTTCGGCAACGACCATCGGTAGAAAGTAAACCAGCTAAACTCATATTGACATATTTACTAGGATGCAATGATAAATTCACACCACCAGCAATCGCATAACGGCATTCTCCTGCTTTCAAACTTTCACAAGCCATGTGGATGGCTACTAATGAACTTGAGCAGGCGGTATCAATCGCCATGCTTGGGCCATGCGAATTGAGAGCATAAGAAATACGATTCGCGAGGGATGCTGTATTCGAATTACCATACAAATGTGTTTGATTTGTATCGAGCGTTAATAATTGATATTCATTCCACATGACACCGATAAACACACCTACTTGTCCTTGCGCCAGGTATTGCAACTGCGTAGGGTTATAGCCAGCATCTTCTATTGCCGCCCAGGCTGTCTCTAAGATTAAACGTTCTTGTGGATCTGATTGTATCGCTTCCTGCGCTGAAATATTAAAAAATTGTGGATCAAACTTATCCGCATCGCGGATAAACCCACCCCATTTGCTATGCATCTTGCCAGGGACGCTGCGTTGCTCAACATAATAAGGATGATAATCCCAACGCTCTCTCGGGACTTCTTCAATGCAATCTTTTCCTTGGGATAAATTTTGCCATAATTCGTCTACATTATCGGCCTGCGGGTATCGACCACTCATGCCAACAATCGCAATTTCCATGGGTGAAGCTGTTGCTTCAGCTGTTGCAATTTTTTTAGCAGGCTTTACGTTTGTTTGAAGTGATATCTCAGGTGCTGGCGTAACTGTTGAAGCCATTACCGCGTGCTTTTGCAAACCAACTATTTTTTCTAAGATAGAGCGTTGCTCAGTGACTAAGTAAGTCGCTAGACCATTAATTGTGCGATATTCAAATAAGAGTGTTTTACGTAAATGCTCAAAATCTTTGTTTAATCGATTATTAACATTGATAATCATAATCGAATCGATACCAAAGGTTTCTAAAGATGCTTCATTATCTATTGTATTAACTGGTATCTTTGTCACTTCAAAAAATATTTCCTTTAAATATTTCTCTGCTAATATCAGTAAAGAATCATCGCTAGATACGTCAGTAGCAGTGGATTGTTTAGTTGTGCTTGGTTTTTCTGCTTGCGTTATTATTTCTGGTTTTGTTATCGGTTTGATTAAACCCAGTGCGACAGAGATTTTTTGCTGATCCCCTTGTGTCACCACCACTCGGGGATAAGCTTGCATTAATAATTCATTTAATATTTTTATCCCCACTTCTGTTGTCAACGGTGTCATGCCAACATAATCAACATAGACCTTGCTTTCTTCTGCTGGCATCTGCATCCCACCTTCTAACCAATAGGGCCAATCAATAGCTAAACTTTTACCAAATCGATGGTTGCCTTTAACAAGCTCCGCTCTGTACGTCATGTAATCATCTAAAAAGTGGTTAGCTAACGCATAACTGCCTGAACCATTATCACCGATTTCAGCTGAAATCGATGAGAAGACCACAAAAAAGTCTAAAGGAATATGTTTTGTAGCTTGATCTAGGTGAATCGTACCCGTTACTTTCGGAGCAAGCACCGCTTGCAATTCTTCTGTAGTTGCCTTTTTAAACTCAACAGGTGAGACCAAACCTGCTGAATGGAATACGCCTTGCAAAGAGCCATATTCAGTTTGAACTTTATCGATCATTCGTTGGACTTCATCCATTCGAGTGATATCTGCAGGTAGATATAAAACGCGTGCGCCTGCCGCTTCCAATGCTTTAATTTTAGCCGTTAGTGCATCATCTAGCTGACGTCGACCAACGATGACTAATCGTGCATGATGTACACTTGCTAACATGCGCGCCACTTGATAACCGATGCCGCCTAAACCACCGGTAATTAAATACACGCCCTGTGATTTAAAAGGTGAGGTCTTTATTTCACTTGTTGTGATTGTTTGTAATTGATGCACATACCGTTTACCCATTAAATATCGCACCATCCCCTCTGCTAAAGGTGCTTGTTTCCATTCCGCGATAATTTTATTTAAAGGTGACTCTACATCTTTCTCAACTGATGACCAATGCCAATTCGGCTGGCTGATTTTAAGTGCTCGCAATAAACCAGTGATCGCTGAAAGAAATGAATCAGATGGGTATACAAAAATCCCCTGTACGATTTGTTCCACTGGTAATGATCCAGCTAATGCTTGGAAAAATGCGCTAATGCTTAATAACTTCTCTGATAATAACTCAGCACTTTTTTGCTCTTCTATCTTTATGATGTCTTTAGGATTAGCTAAATATATCACCTGAAACACAGGAATCGATTTTTCTGCCAATAATGAGAAAACTTTTTGATAGTCGGAATCTGCTTGGGTCCAAATCACTTGTTTCGCTTGCTGATCAAAAAAAGCTAATTCGGCTTCGGTAAATTCTTTACGTTCGCCTACGATGAGGCAAACTCCCATAAGAGAGATAGTATCCCCAGCAGAATCCGGCAAGGATTTCTCCTGCCATACAGCCTCATAATAATTCAACGCGTTTTTAGTTTCTGAAAAAGCCGCTTTTGCTTGAAGTGCACGAAAGCATTTAATGATAACAGCAACATTGCCATGCTCATCACAGATAGTCACATCAAGCGAAGGAAGCTCGTTTGCTTTAGCGGTCGTTATCTGACTATATGCATAACATTTTCCCTGTACAGGTTTGTAAATCGTCAACTCATCCATCATGAAAGGTACACTTAAAGGTGCATCTACTTCACTTGTAATAAATTGAATTAATCCATTTCGCAATGCGCCATCCATCAAACAAGGATGTAATCCAAAGTATCCGCCTGTTTCTTCATAACCAGATGGTAAATTCAATTCCTGCAGTACTTCGGTAGCATTACTATAAAAACGCACACTCGTTTGAAATGCTTTACGATAATCAAAACCAAATTTTATTAAGCGAGTGTAAATACGCTCATGCTCGGTCACTTGTGTGCTACGTGAGCGAATCTCCGACAAATCTAAAGAGGGAGGTTCATCAGTTATAGCCGTATAACTAACGTCTCCTTCACAGTAAATAGTTCGTTCCTCGGATTTCGTTTGACTAAATATTTTAACGTGTGCGTTATTGTCTGCGCTGGGAACCAAGTTGATGCCTATTTCAATAGAGGCATGTTCGTTCAAATCGATTGGTTTTAACCACGTCACATCTTTGATTTGTGTGACTGTTCGATTGGCGGCAAACTCTGCAGCAGCACGAATCATTTCTAAGTACCCTGTACCGGGTAACCAAATGTGGCCATTGACGATATGATCACGTATAAAAAATTCATCTGCTGATAATATTTTCTTGAATAGCTGTTGATTAAATGTCGATTCATTGCTATCAATCATTGCGTGTAATACTTGGGCTTTGTTAGATTTATTCTGTAATTCATGGTCGGTTGTCTCTACCCAATATCGTTCTCTTGCAAAGGGATAGGTCGGCAGAGCAAGTTTATTATTTGATTCACTTTGATATAACAGCGACCAATCAATGTGATAGCCTTTGACATATAAATTTGCTATCGCTTCTAAATTTTTGCGGTAATGTTCAGCATCTTGATATTTATTTTCTTTTAATGCTTGAGTGGTAGCATCTAACACGTTGGCATAAATCGCTGCATCATCTGATTTCTTGTTAGCATCACCGCTAAAACATCCAGCAGGTATTTTGTCTTGGCTTAATGCATTTAACTTTTCAGTTAACTCTTCACTATTTTTAACAACCATCGCAATGCGTTTATTAAAATGCACGCGACCTTGATTCAAGGTATAACTCATCGCTTCTAAAGAAACCGGTGCTGATTGCGCTTTCAACCAATCGGCTAAATTGACTTCCATTTGTTTTAATGACTGGTCATTCTTCGCTGATAAGGTAATTAAATAAGCTGGTTTATTTGTTTCAGGTTTTGGTGCAATGACTGGCGGCTCTTCTAATACCACATGTGCGTTTGCGCCGCCAAAACCAAAAGAGCTTACCCCTGCGCGACGCGGTATGACATTACCTGACGCATCTTTTAATGGTACCCAGTCTTGCGTCGTTTCGACTAAATAGAAAGGCGTATTATCAATTTCAATATAGGGATTTAATTGATGGAAGTTTACCAGCCCAGGCAACTGACGATGTTTAAACGCTAACAAAACTTTAATGATTCCAGCAATACCAGCCGCTGTTTCCAAATGACCAATATTCGTTTTTACCGTGCCTAGACCGCAATAGGCTGATGGTAAGCGTTCTAATCCTTGCTTTTCTTGTAATTCGGCAAACGCTTTCTTTAATCCATTCACTTCAATTGGATCACCTAACGACGTACCCGTGCCGTGTGCTTCGATATAACTAATGGTCTCTACACCTACTTCTGCACGCTCCCACGCCGTCATAATTAGCTCTGCCTGCGCATTCGGGTTGGGAACCGTTAATGAGCTCACGTGCCCACCGTGATTGACTGCTGTCCCTTTAATCACGCCATAAATCGTATCACCATCCGCTAAGGCTTTATTTAAAGGTTTTAATAATATCGCCCCTGCACCTTCTCCGCGTACATAACCATTCGCAGATTTATCAAAGGTCTTGCAATGACCATCTGCACTCAACATTCCAGCATGGCTAAACATGATATATACTGTTGGTGTTAGCAATGCATTGACACCACCCGCAATCGCCATATCACAGTCACCATCTTGTATCGCTTTAACGGCTTGATGAATCGCTATTAACGAACTGGAACAAGCCGTATCAATGGGTACACTGGGGCCATGTAAGTTTAATAAATAAGAAACACGATTTGCTAATACACTATGCGCATTACCCGTTGAACCTTGCGCTTCATAATCCCTAGCACTTTTTAACATCTCAGCATAATCAAACCCAGCAACGCCAACAAACAAGCCCGTTTTATTAAGGGAGTCGTCACCGACTCGATAACCTGCATCTTCGATGGTTTTCCAGACTACTTCTAAAAATAAACGTTGTTGTGGATCCATCAATTCCGCTTCTCGCGGCGTAATAGAGAAGAATGGCGCGTCAAATTGATCGATCCCTTTAATAAATCCGCCCCATTTCACTTTTGTTTGGTTATCACCATCACCATAAATCGATCGCCAATCCCAACGATCCGGTGGAATCTCAGTGATTAAATCTTTTTGATTGGCTAAATTATCCCAAAATGACGTTAAATCTGGGGATCCGGGGAACACACCACTCATTCCTATAATTGCTATGTCTTCATTGACACGCGTTGGCTGTTTATTTTCATCAGGTATTGACACATAACGAGGCCGTACTTTAGGAGTCATCGCAACGGAGGTTATGACTTTTTCTTTAGGAGTTACTTTTTGACTGACACTACCATGACGTAATACCATAGCATCCGCATAAGTCGCGACAAAATAGTTCGCCAAACTCGTTATCGTCTGATGTTCAAATAAGATAGCAGGGGTCAATGCTATCTGATAATACTCATTCAGCTGGTTGGTGAAATTGATAAAAGCAATCGAATCCACGCCGTATTCACTTAAATTTTCCTCTGCACTAAGATCCTCTGGCTTAATTTTTAATAATTTCGATACCATCTGCAAGAGCTGTTGCTTGACTATTTCAACCACACCTTCACCCACCGCAACCGGTGCAGTTTCAACTTTCTCTTCCTTCGTCAGCAGTTTTTGTAATTTTTCTTGGTTACCAGACCACACCATGACTTGACTGTTGGCTGCTGTTAGCAGGGTAGTAAATGCTGCAAGACCTGCTTCTGTCGTCAAGGGAGTTGCTCCCATCACTTTAGCCATCCACTGCCTCGAAGCCTCATCCACCTGCATACCGCCCTCTGCCCACAACGGCCAATTGATACTGAGCGTCTTACCTGATCGATTTTGAGTAACTCGATATTTGGCATAAGCATCCATCCATCCATTCGCATACGCATAATCGCATTGACCGAGATTTCCCAACACCGACGCAATGGAAGAGAACATCACAAAGAAATCTAATTTCTCATCTCGCGTTACTTCATCTAAATAAATCGTTCCATACACTTTAGGTGCGATCACTGCTTCGCAATCAGCCAGCGTTTTCTTAGTAATAAACGCATCGCGTAACACACCCGCCGTATGTATCACGCCATTTAATTGTCCAAAACGTTTTTTAATTTCTTTTATTAATGTTTTCACGCTCTTTCTATCACTTACGTCTGCTGACAGATAAATTACTTCACTGCCCAATTGATTTAATTCATCTAAGACAGCTTGTTGTTTGTCAGATAACGCAGAACGACCAGTTAACACTAACTTGGCCTGATAATGAGACGCTAAATATCTCGCAAAGATTAATCCTAATCCGCCCATGCCACCTGTAATTAAATAAATACCCTGGGATTTAATCAGTAAGGGTTCTTTAGAAGCATCTTCTAATACCTGATAATCAGGTACATAGCGTCTGCGTTGATGATCATAACGGACTTCTTTTTCTATACCGCCGAGTTCGGTTAACACATCGTTCACGTCCTCTGCACTTATCAGGCGACCGTGGATCAACGGTTTTTCTAATTGAATCGTGTTCAATAACCCTAACCACGCTGATGCAAATAAATCAGCAATTTCATCACCTTTCAGGTTTACACAGGTAAGAGTTAGAGCAGATGTAAGTTTCGTCTCCAACAACGCTTTAGCTAAACTAAATAAGGCATAATAATGAGTATCCAGTTGCGTTTTAATGCCTTCCTTCGATAAATCAGTGGTAACAGCTGTCGAAAAAATAATTTGTTTTGGCAACTGTTTCTGTTCAATAAGATTTTTGAGTATTGCTTGATAATCATCCTCATTAGGATTCATTTTAATGACTTGCTCGCCAGGATAGCGTGCGCGTACCGCTTCTGTTAATTCATTTTGCGTATCACATACTAACAACGGACCGGTGACCGCCTCGCTTGAAACTAGCATTTGTTCTTTCCACACCTTACTATAGTAATACACGCTCATTTCATCTTTCGTTAAAGCTCGCAAAACAAAATTTTTAACGGATACTACTACTTGACCATTGCTATCGAGCAATTGGATGTTAACCTTAGGTAATTCAAGTGTTGATCCAGCTGCGCGTATAGCATAGGCATAACAATGATCTGGGATGGCGCTATATATTTCAATCTCATCAATACTAAATGGAATATAGGTTATATTCGTTACACCAATTATTTTAATTGCAGCTTGAAATGCACCGTCTAACAAACTAGGATGCAAAATAAACTCATTACGTCGATAACCCGTTAAATGGCTTGGCAAATGAAGTTTAGCTATTGATTCTTGATCATTGTATCGAATATTTTGAATAGTTCGGAAACTCGGGCCAAAACTTAAGCCTGACCGATCAGCATTTAAATAGAATTCATTTTTCGAAATATCAATCGAACAGCGTTTACGTACAGCTTTAATATCTACTACTGGTGGTGGAATTAATACTTCGTCCAAAATATTCAACTTACCCTGTATATATATCATCGATTCTTCAGCGACCTCTGCAGTCACTTCAAAATGAATATCTTGTAATCCAGGATAGTAATTAATATTTATTAATAGTGATTCATTTTCGACACTTAACTTTCTAATCCAAACAATGTTCGACATAGATATCGCTTTCGCTCGTGGCATCGCTATCATGGCGGATGCTCTAATCATTTCCAGGTACGCAGCAGCTGGAAGGACAGGAATGTTTTTCACCAAATGATCGTGAATAAAGAATTCATTTTTTGTTAATAACTTGGAAAATGATTCTGAATCCAAGGTTGATGTATTAGCATCAATTAATGGATGCAGACTTGTTACTTTACCTTCTATGCTTTCTGTAACAGACACGGGTGTTGCGATTGTTTCTACCCAATAACGTTCTTTAGCAAATGGATAGGTCGGCAAGGCAAGCTTATTATTCGCTTCACCTTGATGTAACAGCGACCAATCAATGTCATAGCCTTTCACGTATAAATTTGCTATAGCTTCTAAGTTTTTGCGGTAACGTTTAGCATCTTGATAATTACCTTCTTTTAATTCTTGAGTGGTAGCATCCAAGACTTTGGCATAAATCGCTGCATCATCTGGTTTCTTGTCGGCATCGCCGCTAAAACATCCATCGGGTATTTTACCTTGACTTAAGGTATTTAATTTTTCCGTTAACTCTTCGATGTTACTTACAACCAAAGAAATACGCTTATCAAAATCTACTCGCCCTTGATTTAATGTATAACTGATTGCTTCCAGCGAAACGGGTTTATCTCGTTTTTTTAACCAATCAGCCAAATTCACTGTCATTTGTTTTAATGACTTGTCATTCTTTGCTGATAAGGTAATTAAATAAGCTGGTTTATTCACTTCAGGTTTTTGTGCAATGACTGGCGGCTCTTCTAATACCACGTGCGCATTCGTTCCACTAAATCCAAACGAACTGATCCCTGCCCGACGAGGAATATCACGGCCAGTTGCATCTTTCAGATGCTCCCAATCACGTGTCTTAGTCACCAAATAAAATGGTGTATTCTCTAGTTCAATATACGGATTTAATTCTTTAGGACCGACAAGACCCGGTAGCTTTCCATGTTGCATTGCCAACAAGACTTTAATTAATCCTGTCACACCTGCTGCCGCTTCCATATGTCCAACATTCGTTTTAACAGTACCAATGCCGCAGTAAGCAGAAGGTAATTTTTCCAGCCCCTGTTTTTTCTGTAACTGCGCAAACGCTTTCTTTAAGCCATTAATTTCGATTGGATCACCTAATGGCGTACCTGTTCCATGTGCCTCAATATAACTGATTGTCTCTACACCTACTTTCCCACGTTCACACGCCGTCATGATCAATTCTGCTTGTGCATTTGGATTTGGTACGGTCAGTGAACTTACATGACCACCGTGATTCACCGCCGAGCCTTTAATTACACCATAAATTACATCATTATCTGCTATCGCCTTACTTAATGGTTTTAATAAAACGGTACCCACTCCTTCACCACGACCATAGCCATCTGCAGCTTTATCAAAGGTCTTGCAATGCCCATCTTCTGATAACATGCCAGCGTGCCCGCAAATAATAAATAATGACGGCGTCAATATCGCATTAATGCCCCCAACAATAGCCGTATCACAATCGCCTGAGTGAATTGCTTCAACAGCATGATGCAGCGCGACTAAAGAGCTTGAGCACGCTGTATTAATTGTTTCACTGGGGCCAGATAAATTAAACACATAAGACAATCGATTAGAAAGAACACTTTGTCCGGTGCCTGCTGCCACTTGGGGTGCTTGTTCTCCCATTTTTGTAATAAGCTCCTGATAGTCGTTTGTCATCACGCCAATAAAAACACCGGTTTTACCAGCTGCTAGTGCCTGAGGCGTATATCCAGCCATCTCAAGCAGTTGCCACGTTGACTGCAACAGCAATCGCTGTTGCGGATCCATTAATTCTGCTTCGCGTGGTGAAATAGTGAAGAAAGCTGCATCAAATTGATCGATCCCATCAATAAATCCAGCCGATTTTATTTTTGTTTGATTTTCTCCAGCACCATACACAGTACGCCAATCCCAACGATTGGCAGGAATCTCACTAATTAAGTCTTTTTGATTAGCTAAATTATCCCAAAATGATGTTAAATCCGGGGACCCGGGGAACACACCGCTCATCCCTATAATCGCTATGTCTACACTGACAGGGGGCGCTGGCTGTTTATTTTCATTTGACATTGACACATAACGAGAGTGAACTTTAGGCACTATCACAGCAGGGGTTGTGACATTGACACTACCATGACGTAACACAATAGCATCCGCATAAGCAGCGATTAAATAATTCGCCAAGCTCGTTATCGTTTGATGCTCAAATAAAATGGCAGGGGTTAATGCTAACTGATAATACTCATTCAACCGGTTGGCAAAATCAATAAAACCAATCGAATTCACGCCGTATTCACTTAAATTTTTCTTTGCACTAACACGCTCGGGTCGAATCTTTAATAATTTCGATATCATTTGCAAGAGTTGTTGCTTGACCTTTTCAACCACATCAGCAGCAGCCTCAATAGCTGCTACCGGTGTAGCTTCAACTTTATCTTCCTTCGTTAAGAATTTTTTTAATTTTGCCTGGTTACCAGACCACACCATGGCTTGATTTTTGTCTATCGTTAGTAAGGTAGTAAATGCTGCAAGACCTACTTCCGTCGCTAAAGGCGTTGCTCCCATCACGTTAGCCATCCACTGCTTCGAGGCTTCATCCACCTGCATACCACCCTCTGCCCACAATGGCCAATTAATGCTGAGCGTCTTACCTGGTCGATCTTGAGTAACTCGATATTCAGCATAGGCATTCATCCATCCATTTGCATACGCATAATCACATTGACCAACATTTCCCAAAACTGACGCAACGGACGAGAACATCACAAAGAAATCTAATTTCTCATCGCGTGACGCTTCATCCAAACAAATTGTTCCGTACACTTTAGGTGTGATCACCGCCTCGCAATCAGCTATCGTTTTCTTAACAATAAACGCATCACGCAACACACCGGCTGCATGAATAACCCCATTTAATTGTCCAAAACGATTTGTAATTTCTTTCACTAATCTTTTCACGCTCTTTTTGTCACTTACGTCTGCTGAGAGATAAATTACTTCACCACCAAATTGGTTTAATTCATCTAAGACAGCTTGTTGTTTTTCAGACAACGTAGAACGTCCGGTTAAGACTAATTTAGCTTGATAATTAGAAGCTAAATATCTCGCAAAGATTAATCCTAAGCCTCCCATGCCTCCTGTAATCATATAAACGCCTTGAGATTTAATTAATAAAGGTTCTTTAGAAGTCTCTTCTATTGCTTGATAATCAAGCACGTAACGTCTGTGCTGATGATCATAACGAACTTCTTTTTCTAGACCACTGAACTCAGCTAATACATCATTCACATCTTGAGCACTTATCATGCGACTACGGATCAATGGTTGTTCTAAATGAATCGTGTTCAATAACCCCGACCACGCCGAAGCAAATAAATTAGCAATTGCATCTCCTTTCAGATTGACGCATGTAAGCGTCAGCGCAGAGGTAAGTTTCGATTCTAACAACGCTTTAACTAAATTAAATAAAGAAAAATAATGCGCATCCAGTTGCTTTTTAATGCCGTTCTTCGATAAGTCAGTGGTAATGGCCGTCGAAAAAATAATTTGTTTTGGAAGCTTTTTCTGTTCACTAAGGTTTTTAAGTATAGCTTGATAATCATCTTTATTCGGATTCATTTTAATGACGTGTTCTGCAGAATAGCGTGCGCGTACAGCTTCTGTTAATTGGCCTTGTGTATCCCATACCAATATGGGACCTGTCACTACTTCCCCTGGAACAAATATTTTTTCTTTCCATACCTGCTCATAGTAAACAACGCTTTCTTCTTCCTTAGTTAACGCACGAACGGTAAAGTTGTTAATTGCTACCACGACCTGACCATGCTCATCTAACACTTTAATATCAAACTGCGGCGACGTTTCGATTGAACCTGAGGCATGCGTGACATAAGCATAACAATGATCGGGTATAGCGCTATAAATAATTATTTCACCTATCAAAAATGGCAGATATAAGTGATCGTCCTGTTGGTTTAAGCTGCTAACTGCTTGTAATGCACCATCAAGTAAACTCGGATGCAGAATAAAATCATTGCGTCGCCCCCCTGTATCACTTAGTGCATCACTTGGCAATTGCAGTTCAGCGAGTACTTCCTGATCATGGCACTGCAAGGTTTGAATCACCTGGAAGCACTTCCCATATTGTAAACCTGCACGATTAAAACGTGCATAAACATCCGCTTGTGAGATCGTTTGTGTGCAACGCTCACGAACGGCTGATACATTCACTGCAGGCAGCGGCGTTGGTGCAAGTTCTGATACGATCAACTTCCCTTGGGCATTGAGTATCGGCTCATCGCTACCTGGTGTGGTCACTTCAAATTGAATATCAGAGGCTTCAGGGTACAGTGTGATCGTTGCCAATACAGCTTCATCATTCACGCGAATCGGACTTGCCCACACTATATTCTTCAAACCAACGACTTGTGCGTGTGGTAGAGCAAGCAATCCTGCTTCACGTGCCATCTCGAGATAAGCAACGCCTGGTAAAACAGATTGTTGATTCACACGATGATCATGAAGATAAAACGCTTTCTGCGTGAGCAATTTCGTAAAGGATTGCGATGCTAAAGTAGATGTGTTTGTATCGATTAAAGGAAGTAAATTTGCTACACCAGTTTCAGCATGAGTAGTGGACAACTTTCCTGCCGTGGTCTCAATCCAATAGCGTTCTTTAGCAAAGGGATAGGTCGGTAATGTAATCGTTCTATTAAACTCACCATGATGTAGTAATTCCCAATCTGGGTTATAGCCCTTAACATATAAACTGGCTAATGCTTCGATCTTCTTATTATAGTCACTAGTAGAAAGCGTTTCTGTGGACTGTAACTCTTTCAAAATACCTATTAAAACTTGTTCATAAATCACTGCATCATCAGGCGATTTATCCGTATTCCCCATGAAGCAACCTGCGGATATTTTTCCTTGGCATAGAGCAACTAGTTTTTCTTTTAATTCTTCTTTAGTCTTAGCGACGAATGCACAACGCTTGTTAAAGTGAGCACGTCTTGTATTCAAGGTATAACTTATGCTACTAAGATTTACATTGCTTCCTGTTTGTTTTAACCAGATGACTAAATCCTCTAAACGATGTCGTAAGGATTCATCTGTTTTAGCAGAGACACTAAACAAATAAATAGGCTTGGTATCTTCTGGTAGCGGTTTAACCTCGGGCCCTTCTTCTAACACCACATGCGCATTTGCGCCGCCAAAACCAAAAGAACTCACCCCTGCGCGGCGTGGTATTATTCTGCCTGATGCATCTTTTAAAGGTTCCCAATCACGTGTCGTTTCCACTAAATAGAAAGGTGTATTATCAATTTCAATATAGGGATTTAATTCATGAAAGTTTACCAATCCAGGCAACTGACGATGCTTGAACGATAACAACACTTTGATAATTCCAGCAATCCCTGCCGCTGCTTCCAAATGCCCAATATTGGTTTTAACCGTCCCTATACCGCAATAGGCCTTTGGCAACTGTGACAACCCTTGCTTTTCTTGTAATTGAGTAAAAGTTTTCTTTAATCCATTCACTTCAATTGGATCACCTAACGACGTACCGGTGCCATGTGCTTCAATATAACTAATGGTTTCCACACCGATTCGCGCACGCTCCCATGCTGTGACGATTAACTCTGCCTGGGCATTCGGGTTAGGAACCGTTAATGAACTCACATGCCCACCGTGATTGACAGCTGTCCCTTTAATTACGCCATAAATCGTATCACCATCCGCTAAAGCTTTATTTAAAGGTTTTAATAATATTGCCCCAGCGCCTTCTCCACGCACATAACCATTCGCTGATTTATCAAACGTCTTGCAATGACCGTCCGCGCTCAGCATCCCAGCTTGCGAAAATTCAATAAATAATGTCGGCGTTATTAATGCATTCACGCCTCCTACGATGGCCAATTCACAATCACCAGTTTGTATTGCTTTTACCGCTTGATGTAAGGCGACCAGTGAACTCGAGCATGCCGTATCTATTGCAACACTCGGTCCGCTTAGATTTAGTAAATACGATATACGATTGGCAACAATGCAATGAGCATTACCCGTGGATGCGAAGGCTTGCGGTTCATTGGTTTTTTGCAGTAGTTCTTCATAATCATTTGTTGAAACACCAACAAATAACCCGGTTTTCGCTACTGCTAATTGATTCGCCGTGACATTGGCATCTTCCATGGTTTTCCAAACAACCTGTAAAAACAGGCGTTGTTGGGGATCCATCAATTCTGCTTCACGCGGCGAAATAGAGAAGAAAGGTGCATCAAATTGATCAATACCTTCAATAAATCCACCCCATTTCACTTTAGTTTGATATTCGCCATCGCCATAATATGTTTTCCAATCCCAGCGATTCGCGGGTATCTCACTGATTAAATCTTTTTGATTGGCGAGATTATCCCAAAATGATGTTAAATCCGGCGATCCGGGGAACACACCACTCATCCCTATAATCGCTATGTCTACACTAACAGGAAGTGTTGGCTGTTGGTTTTCATCAGGCATTGCTATATTTGGTATATAACGAGACCGTACTTTTGGAGTTATCACAACAGAGGTTGTCATTTTTTCTGTAGGAAGTACTTTTTTACTGACACTACCATGTCGTAACAGCATAGCATCCGCATAAGTTGCGACAAAATAATTCGCCAAACTCGTTATCGTTTGATGCTCAAACAAAGCGGCAGGAGTCAATGCTAACTGATAATACTCATTCAGTTGATTGGTAAAATTCATAAACCCAAGAGAATCTATACCGTATTCACTTAAATTTTCATCTGCAGCAAGATGCTCGGGCTTAATCTTTAATAATTCCGATATCATCTGCAAGAGCTGTCGCTTGACCATGTCAACCACACCAACACCGGCCTCAACAGCCGCAACCGGTGCAGCTGCAACTTTCTCTTCCTTCGTCAGGTATTTTTGTAATTTTTTCTGGTTGCCAGACCATACTATGGCTTGACTATTAGCGGCTGTTAGCAGGGTAGTAAATGCTGCAAGACCAGCTTCTGTCGTTAAGGGGGTTGCTCCCATCACGTTAGCCATCAACTGTTTTGCAGCCTCATCCACCTGCATGCCGCCCTCTGCCCACAACGGCCAATTGATACTGAGCGTCTTACCTGATCGATCGCGAATAACTCGATATTTAGCATAAGCATCCATCCATCCATTCGCATACGCATAATCACATTGACCGACATTCCCGAACACTGCCGCAATGGATGAGAACAGCACAAAGAAATCTAATTTCTCATCTTGTGTCGCTTCATCTAAACAAATCGTTCCATACACTTTAGGTGCGATCACTGCTTCGCAATCAGCTATCGTTTTCTTAACAATAAACGCATCGCGCAACACACCGGCTGCGTGCAATACCCCATTCAGACGACCAAAACGGTCTTTAATAGATTTTACCAATTCATTTACACTTTTTTTATCACTGACATCAGATGTAAGATAAATCGTCTCACCACCTAATTGATTTAATTCATCTAGCACAGCTTGTTGTTTTTCAGATAACAAAGAACGACCGGTTAACACTAATTTAGCCTGATAGTTTGATGCTAAATATCTCGCAAAGAGTAAGCCCAAGCCTCCCATGCCACCTGTAATTAAATAAACACCCTTGGATTTAAGCAATAAGGATTTTTTAGAAGTCTCCTTTATTACCTGATAATCAGGTGCATAACGCTTGTGTTGCTGATCATAACGGACTTCTTTTTCTATACCGCCGAGCTCAGCTAACACATCATTCACATCCTGGGCACTTATCAATCGAACGCGGATCAACGGTTGTTCTAAATGAATTGTGTTCAATAACCCAGACCACGCCGAGGCAAATAAATCAGTAATTCCATCACCTTTCAGGTTTACGCAAGTAAGAGTTAGTGCGGATGTAAGTTTTATTTCTAACAACGCTTTAACTAAATTAAATAAGGTATAATAATGGGTATCCAGTTGCTTTTTAATACCTTCCTTGGATAAATCAGTAGTAACAACCGTCGAAAAAATAATTTGTTTTGGTAATTGTTTCTGTTCAATAAGATTTCTGAGTATCGCTTGATAATTATCCTCTTTGGGATTCAT
>Ga0206988_1057_pt1 | contig 29898 bp, 25 predicted proteins | sample Alteio_BWMinCont_12_FD_153263 | JGI IMG/M metagenome (GOLD analysis project Ga0206988, IMG submission 153263) | Enriched cells from forest soil in Barre Woods Harvard Forest LTER site, Petersham, Massachusetts, United States -... | ecosystem: Environmental > Terrestrial > Soil > Temperate forest >... | reverse complement strand
AGCTGAAAGAAGGCGTGCAAAAAATTCAACCTTGCAACGATATTAAAATTCTTTGTTTGGAATTGTCTGTTTATTTATGCGGTATTTATTTTTACGCTTACACTCATCAATCGAAACCCGAAGGCACAGCGTACAAACTCGATGATGAAGCTTTAAAAGAAGCGACAGGCGGCGTCTTGTCTAAAATTAATCTGGCTTATTATTTTGAAGATGCCTCTTTGGCTCTTACCAATTTATATATGCATCAGCCGCTGCAAGAGTTTGAAGAAGATGGGGTAATGGTTCGGGATATTGCGAGGCCGGTGCTGTAGCGACTTGTTATTTTGTGCCGTTAGTGCTTCGTTAGTGCTTCGTTAGTGCTTCGTTATTGCCGTCATTGCCGTCATTGCCGTCATTGCGAGGAGCCCGTAGGGCGACGAAGCAACCCAGAAACCGAGGCTGGGTTGCTTCGTCGCCCTACGGGCTCCTCGCAATGACGGCAATGACGGCAATGACGGCAATAACGACGCAATTACTCCTTACGATTGAAACTGCAAGCGCCCATACGTATCTTCAAAACGCACAATATCATCCTCGCCCACATAACTGCCGGCTTGGACTTCAATAATCACTAAGGGTGTATCGCTTGAATTGGATAATCGATGCTGTGTTTCTTTAGGTACAAAGGTCGATTCGTTTGTTTTGAGCGTATAGGTTTTATCACCATTAATTACTTCTGCTGCGCCTTCTACTACAATCCAATGTTCACTTCGGTGTTGGTGCAGTTGTAGTGAGAGAGATTGGTTCGGATTGACGACAATGCGCTTAATCTTAAAACACGGGCCTTCTTCTAATACAGTGTATGAACCCCAGGGTCTAATCACCGTGCGGTGATTGAGATAACTTTCGTGCGCATTTTGTTTTAATGTTTGTACCAATTGCTTCACATCTTGTGCGCGATCACGGGTTGCGATGAGTAGCGCATCGGGTGTGTCTATAATGGCTAAATTTTCAATGCCGATGCCGGCAATGATGCGGTTTTCGCTTTGTATAAAATTATTGTTGGAATCGATTAAAATCGCTTCTCCCAATACAGTGTTACCATTTTCGTCAGCAGGGTGTAAGTTTTTGTAAGCTTCCCATGAGCCTATATCTTGCCAATCAAAATCGCAGGTTAATACAGCGATATCGTTGGATTTTTCCATTAAGGCATAGTCGATAGAGATATCAGCTAAGCTTGAAAAGCTAGCAGCATCGAATGCCAACACATCGCCATCATTTTTGTTTGCGTGAGTAGCGGTGAAACAAGTGGTGGCAGCTGTTAGTAGATCGGGCGCATAGTGAGCCAATTCAGCGAGCAGGACGCCCGCTTTGAAGCAAAACATGCCTGCATTCCAGCGATAATTCGGCGAAGCAAAAAACGTTTTAGCCAGGTCCACATTTGGTTTTTCCACAAAACGCAGCACGGGATGAGCGTAAGGGTGATCGGGATAAGCATCGCCGCATTCAATATAACCAAAGCCAGTTTCTGCTTTGGTGGGTGTGATGCCAAAGGTGACGAGCTTGTTCATGTTAGCAAGCAGAAAAGCATGTTCGCAATGCGTTACGAATGCGGCTGTGTTTGTAATTAAATGATCAGCCGGTAATACCAGCATCATGGCATCAAGGCCATAAGCTTCGGAAATAGTTAATGCCGCCATTGCAATCGCGGGTGCTGTGTTGCGGCTGCAAGGTTCCAGCAAATAACGACAAGCTGGTAAGTGGTGAAGGGTGGATGCGGTCTTTTCATATTCAGCTTTGTGTTTAAGATAATAAGACTGATTGGTGAGGGTGATAATTTCATCTACTTTGGGAAAATGGCATGCACGTAAAAAAGTTTTTTGTAGCAAACTTTGTCCATCGGGTAATGGCATGAAGGGTTTGGGATGCGATTCCCTTGATACAGGCCACAGTCGGCTGCCAGTGCCGCCTGATAGAATGACTGGAATGAGTGGTTGATGTGTTTGCATGCGAAATCGAGCCTGTTGCTTCGTGAATCAGAATGTTATCATCAAGCGCTCTTTTTTGCGAGGGTACACTCTATGAAAGAAACGGATTATCTCATTGTCGGCGCCGGTATTGTCGGCTTAACGATTGCCAGAGAATTGCTGGAAAGAGGCGCTGAAAAAATTATCATCCTTGAAAAGGAAGAAGGCTTGGGCTTTCATGCTTCAGGTCGAAACAGTGGTGTGTTGCATGCGGGCATTTATTATCCACCAAATACCTTAAAAGCACAGCTTTGCCTGAAAGGGAATTTGCTGATGCAGGAATATTGTTTACAAAAAAACCTGCCGCTGATGAGGGCAGGTAAAGTGATTGTGGCGCGAGATGAATCCGAATTGCCCACTTTGCTGCAATTGCACGATCGGGCAATAGAAAATGGCGCGAAGGTAGACTTGCTTGATGAGCAGCAATTAGCCGAGAAAGAGCCTAATGCTAAAACCTATAAAAAAGCATTGTATTCACATTACACTGCTATGGTGGATAACAAAGCTATTTTAAACGCGTTACAGCAAGATTTATTGCAGTCAGTACGTGTGCAACTATTATTTGGCTCGCCGCTACAATCTTTGAAAGATGAATTCACGGCCATCACGCCACAGGGCCCTATCCGTTTTAAACAATTTATCAATACGGCCGGTGCTTACGCAGACCGTGTTGCGCATCATTTTGGCATTGCTAAAGACTATTATTTCATCCCTTTTAAAGGGATTTATCACAAACTCGCAGCGAGCAAATCACATTTAGTGAATGGCAATATTTATCCTGTGCCCAATTTAGGCAATCCATTTTTAGGGGTACATTTTACCAAAAATATTCATGGTGATGTGTATGTCGGCCCCACCGCGATCCCCGCTTTTGGCCGTGAAAATTATGGTTTGTTGAAAGGTATCGATAAGGAAATTTTTAATATCATTAAAAATGAAATAATTTTATACATTTTTAATCCTGAATTTAGAAAAGTGACGATGGATGAACCTAAGAAATACGTTTCCCGTTATTTTTTCCGTGATGCAAAACGCTTAGTCAAAGCGTTGGAACCTGATTGGATGGTGCGCGCCCCAAAAGTTGGGATTCGGCCGCAGTTGATTAGTTTGAAAGATAAAAAATTAATGATGGATTTTCTGGTAGTAAAAGAAAGGCATTCGTTGCATATATTAAATGCTATCTCACCTGCTTTTACGAGTTCGTTGGCGTTTGCGAAACATATTGTTGATAATTATTTGAGCTGATTACGCCGTCATTGCGGATAGGAGTAGCCTGGACACGTTCTTTGTGTCCAGGGTAGTGGCTTCGCTATATGCACCACCCTGGACACAAAGAACGTGTCCAGGCTACTCCTATCCGCAATGACGGCGTAAAATAATCCCAGCAAAAAAAATTGATTTCCCCGCGCATCAAGGTGCATAATCTCAGCTATTTGCACAATTCAGAAGCCGCTTTTGCCTCAGATACAGGAACGCGTTGAGTTAGGGGGATACACCAATGCCGCAAGATTTTTACACAGAACACGAAAAACTATTATCTCAGCAGTTCCTGAAAGATAAATACCTCATTGTTCCCGCAGAAGACATGGATTCATTGAATGCTATCCGTAAAAAAGTAGCCGAAGCGGCGGCCGCTGCACTCAATCTGCCTATTCCTAACGATGATCAAACGGATCATTTCCTGAATCATATCCATGAAAGGGTAACAGGCAAAGAATTAAATGACGTACGTCTTAAAGTCATTACTGAAATGAATCGTGACCCATGGTTTCGCAAAGCGTATTTTAAAGTGGCCCGAGAAAATTTAATGTCATTGGTCGGAAATGAATTGGCTATGCAGCGTCGCATTAATTTAAGTATACAACTCCCAGATGATGATAGCTCGCTGCTGCCTGTGCATGCTGATGTTTGGGCAGGTGATTCCCCTTATGAAATTGTACAATGGATTCCGTTAGTAAATTGTCACCGTACCAAGTCCATGTACATTACCAAAGCAGACGCGGATGAAAAAGTGCAAGCAAATTTCTCTGCCTTTAAAAATAAAAGCAGTGAAGATCTTTTTCAGCATATCAAAGACGATGTGATTTTCTTAGATGTGCCTTATGGTTCGGTATTGTTGTTTTCGCAGAATGTGATGCATGGCAACCGTATTAATACGGAAAAAGAAACACGATGGTCCATGAATTGCCGCTTCAAAAGTATACTCACCCCTTATCACGGTAAGAAAATGGGCGAGTTTTTTGAACCTATTACCGTGCGCCCCTTAACCCGTTTAGGGTTGGAATACAAATTGCCGGAGGGGCAATATGAGCAATAGTCTGGGTTATCGTGGATATAACGGTAGCCGTCCGTATTCTGGCTTAGATTTTCCGCAAAATGTGCAAAATTTTCTGATCAGAAGTTATTGTCAAAAGCACCAGCTGCCTTATTTGCTCAGTGTGTCTGAATACAAAATGCCTGGCTGTTACATGATTTTAGAAGAAGTATTAAGTGCGATCACCACCATTGACGGCATCGTTTTATTTAGTATTTTTATGTTACCAGGGTCAGTCACTGCAAGAAGACGCATGTATGATACGATTTTGAAGTCGGGTCGAAGCGTGCATGCTGCGTTAGAAGATATTAGCATTAAAAGCGAAGCGGATGTGGCCTTGGTAGAAGACATTTTAAGATTAAATAAAATCGCGCTAACCGATCAAAAAGCGGAAGGGATGAAAGAATTTTTTTTAAGTCCAGTTTTATGAATAATTATCAGGGAATGTAAATAATGAATAACAAGTCAGCATTAAATGAAAAAGAACACGTAGGGTCGGAATTTGCGACTACACTTGCAGCGTTGCCTAGTGATGCCACGATCGAAGCGGCCAAAAAGATAGTACGATTTGAAAATATTCAGGCGGAATTAGCATCATTCCGTGCCAATAAAAAAGTCGTGCAATGTCATGGCGTATTTGATTTATTGCACATCGGTCACATTAAACATTTGCAGCATGCGAAAAGTCATGGTGATTTGTTGGTTGTTTCCATTACGGCAGATCGTTTTGTTAATAAAGGCCCAGGCAAACCGTACTTTTCTGAATTTTTACGTGCAGAAGCACTCGCCTCATTAAATTGTGTGGATTATGTAGTCATTAACCATCATGCCACTGCTATTGAAGCGATTAAAACCATTTCCCCTGATTGCTATATAAAAGGCATTGAGTACCAAGATGCGAATGCAGACATTACTGGTAAAATCAGTGAAGAAGAAGAGGCGGTTCGTTCGGTAGGCGGTGAGCTTGTTTTTACTAAAGATATCGTTTTCAGTTCTTCCACTTTATTAAATAGATTTTTCTCGCCTTTTTCTCAAGAAGTCATGTCCTACTTAGACCAATTTAAAACAAGATTTCCTATCAGTGATATTTTGCATTATTTTGAAGGCTGCAAAAAACTGAAAGTGTTATTGGTGGGTGAGGCGGTCATCGATATTTATCATTACGGCGAAGCCATTGGTAAATCCGGCAAGGAACCCATTTTAGTGACTAAATATCACCGTGAAGAAGTTTATATTGGTGGTGTATTAGCGATTGCAAATCATCTTAGTAATTTCTGTTCGGAAGTCACGTGCATTACCATGCTAGGTGAGAAAGGTGATTATGAAGATTTTATCCGAGAAAAATTAAATCCCAATGTGAAGGTGGTATTTCAGTACAAGAAAGAATCACCCACCATTGTGAAACGACGTTATATTGAAGAATATTCCGCACAAAAATTATTTGAAATTTATGAAATTGAAGATTGTTATTTTGACGATGATCAAAACAATGAATTTATTGCAAGCATAGATGAACATATTGATCAGCATGATGTCGTGATGGTCGGTGATTATGGTCATGGTATGTTGGATAACCGCGCGATTGAAAAAATAGAAGAAAAAGCTAAATTTTTAGCGATCAACACGCAAGCAAACGCAAGCAACCATGGATTCAACTGTATTTCCAAATACAAACGTGCGGATTATGTCTGTATCGCTAACCGTGAATTGCAATTAAATTTTCGTCAAAAGCACATTTCTACGGCTGAACAGGTCAGGCGATTGATGCAAGAATTTGATTATAAAAATGTGGTGGTCACGAGCGGCGTTAAAGGTTCGATTGCCTGCAGACAAGGCGAAGAAATGCAGATGGTGCCAGCTTTTGCTACGTCGGTGAAAGATCGCGTAGGCGCGGGTGATGCGGTGCTTGCTGTTACTAGTTTATTTGTCGCACAAAATGCACCAGCTGAAATGGTGGGTTTCGTCGGCAACGTGGTTGGTTCACAAGCAGTCAATATTATGGGTAACAAGAGTTTCATTGAGAAAATTCCATTGATGAAACATATTGTGCATTTGATGAAGTAATAGAGTTATTTCGCAAGCTTTGCTTGCGCGCAGCATATAAATAATAGGAGCAACGCGTGAAAGAACTTAATTTCCTTGAAAAATACCAAAAAAGTACGGCGCGTGATTATGTTGCGCGTGTGGTGAATTACGATAAAGCTGCTTGTGCTGAAAAAGCAAAGCAGTGGGGATTTGATTATTGGGATGGTGACAGAGGTTATGGTTACGGCGGGTATCAATACGACGGCCGCTGGCGTTCGGTGGCTGAAGACATTGCCAAACATTACAATTTAAAAGCGGGCGATAAAATATTAGATATAGGCTGCGGCAAGGCTTTTTTACTTTATGAATTCACACAAGTGGTGCCTGGTATTGAAGTGACTGGCATTGATATCTCTCAATATGCAATCGACAATGCTAAAGAAGAAGTGAAAGATAAGTTGCATGTAGGAAGTTGCACATCCTTGCCTTGGAAAGATAAGACCTTTGATTTTGTTTACTCCATTAATACTTTCCACAATCTGACAGTGGATGAATTAGAAAAAGCGGTCAAAGAAATGGAACGCGTAGGCAAACATTCCAAATGGTGCAGCGTTGAGTCGTACCGCAATGAAAAAGAAAAAGCTAATTTGTTATATTGGCAACTTACCTGCGAGTCATTCTTCAGGCCGAGTGGCTGGGAATGGTTATTCAAGCAGTGGGGTTATCAAGGCGATTATGGCTTTATTTATTTTCCTTAACTTAGTAGGAATGTAGGATGGGAGAGATCCTCACCCCTGACCCTCACCCAGTGCTCTCTGCTGGGAGAGGGGGTCACCTCGTGATAGGTGCGAATGGCGGGATTGGTTCTGCCTTGTATTCACGATTAAAAGCCTCCGTTGAAACCGTTTGGGGCACTACTCAACGTGACTTGAATAGCGAAGATCCGCAACTCTTTTATTTGAATTTGTTGGATTCACCTGCTGATTGGCGGTTTCCTAATGCATCGTTTGATGTTGTTTACCTCGCAGCAGGCATTTGCAGAATGGCGCTTTGTGAGAGTGATCCGGCGGGAACCAGTAAGGTTAATATTGATGGGATGACACGATTGGCGCGCTTTTTGTCGGAGAGTGGTGCCTTTGTCGTGTTTCTTTCAACCAACCAAGTTTTTTCAGGCAATGATGCCTTCGTGACTGAAAATGCACCTTATCGACCGTTGAATGAATATGGACGACAAAAAGCAGTTGTCGAAGAATTCATCAAACAGCATTGCCCGCGATCAGCCATTGTGCGCCTTACTAAAGTGGTTGAGCCAAATATGGCCATGATCAATCAGTGGGTCGAACGTTTGTTAAATAATAAACCCATTGAAGCATTCAACGATATGATGCTTGCACCCGTGAGCCTAAGTCTGGTGGTGGATGTATTGGTGCAAGTTGGGGCACAGAAAAAACCAGGATGTTACCAAATATCGGGCGCAGAAGATGTATCCTATCTTGTGTTGGCTCAATATTTAGCAAGCTGCTTAAATCGTTCGCAATCATTGGTGCAATCGGTGAGCGCGCTAGACAAAGGGATTAAAAAAACTTTCCTACCTAGGTTTACAACCTTGTCCTGTTCAAGCACAATCGCTCTTTGCGGGCTGATTCCGCCGCATTTTTCCGAAGTGATCAAGGAATGCTTTCAGCGCGTTGCTGCGGCGAATGAGTATGGGGTGAGGATATGAGTCAAGAACCAATAGATGTAGTAACTGGCGGTGCTGGTTTTATCGGTAGCCACCTGGTCGATAGTTTGTTAGCAGAAGGTAGACGTGTGAAAGTAGTGGATAGCCTTATTTCAGGGCATCCAAGAAATTTAGAGCACCATCGCAGCCATCCAGCATTAGAAGTCATCATTGGTGATATCACCGATATGGATTTAATGAAAAAAACGTGCCTAGGGGCGGAGCGAGTTTTTCATTTAGCCGCTCGTGCGGATATTGTGCCTTCGATTCAAAATCCCTTGGAATATTATCGCTCAAACGTAGATGGTACTTTTTCGGTATTAGAAGCGGCGCGGCACCATCAAGTTAAGCGTTTAATTTATATTGGTTCTTCTACCTGCTATGGTTTTCCCGACGTATTCCCCACACCTGAAAACGCCAAGATTTCACCCCAATATCCTTACGCGCTAACAAAAAATTTAGGCGAGCAAATGGTGATGCATTGGCATAAAGTTTATAAACTGCCGACCGTGTCATTGCGCTGTTTTAATGTGTACGGCCCACGTGCGCGCACGTCTGGAAGTTACGGTGCAGTGTTTGGTGTTTTTCTCGCGCAATTATTAGCAGAAAAGCCTCTCACCATCGTAGGCGATGGCACGCAAACGCGCGATTTTACTTATGTAGGCGATGTAGTGTCCGCTATCCTCAGTGCTGCAAATAGTACAGTAAGCGGCGAAATTTTTAATGTGGGAAGCGGCCGCGATCCCGTGTCGGTTAACCGTTTGGTGGAATTGCTAGGCGCTAAAAGCTCAGTTTCCATTCCTAAGCGTCCTGGAGAGCCTGATACCACTTGGGCTGATGTAAGCAAAATTCAATCCCTCTTAAAGTGGAATGCTAAGGTGTCGATTGAAGATGGCGTGAAAATCATGCTCGATCATATTGATTACTGGCGAGAAGCACCTGTTTGGACACCAGACTCTATTGCTGAAGCAACTAGCGACTGGTTTAAATGTTTGGCGTCAGAAGGGTCGGCTTAATAAGGAGCAACGTAATAATGTTAAATTGGATTAAAAACCATTTAAACACACTGCGCGATTTACAAATGAATGCCTTGGTCGCGGATTATCAAAGCCAAACTCTTACTATCGATGAAGGGTTTAAACAATCCATTGAATACATTAAATCCATTCGTGAGCGCCATACTAAACTAATGATTATTGGTAATGGTGGTAGTGCGGGAATCGCGAGCCACCTGGCCATTGATTTTTCTAAAAACGGTCGTTTGCCTGCGATGGCGTTTAATGATCCTTCTGCCTTAACTTGTCTTGGTAATGATTATGGTTACGAGCATATTTTTGCAAAGCAAATTGAATTTCATGCACGCAAAGATGATGTGTTAATCGCGATTAGTAGTTCGGGTAAATCTATCAACATTCTCAATGCGGTGGCGGCTGCAAGAAAAATTGGTTGCCAGGTCATTACTTTTTCAGGGTTTCAAGCAAACAATCCATTAAGCAAATTAGGCGATGTTAATTTTTATGTGGATTCTAAAGAATATGGTTTTGTTGAAGTCTCACATGTTGCGCTTTTGCATTCCATTTTAGATTACATCTTGGAAGAAGAACACGGACAAATCAAAACAAGCACACACTCTACTTTAGCAGCAGTTGAATAACGGAGCACACTAATGGCAAATCAATTTAAACGTATTATGGTGACGGGCGGCGCAGGTTATGTGGGCAGCCGTTTAATTCCTAAATTATTAGACAATGGTTATCAGGTTAACGTGCTGGATTTATATATTTACGGCAAAGATGTATTTGGCCCGTATCATGGCCACAAGAATTTAACTGAAGTTTGCGGGGATATACGTGATCCTGAAACGGTACGAAAAGCGATGACGGATTGTGATGCTGTGATTCATTTAGCCTGTATTTCAAATGATCCTTCCTTTGATTTAGATCCTGAGCTTGGAAAATCCATAAATTTTGATGCATTCAGGCCGATGGTGCGCATTGCAAAAGAATTAAAAGTGAAACGATTCATTTATGCTTCCTCATCTTCTGTGTATGGCATTAAGAATGAAAAAAATGTAACGGAAGAATTAGCGCTCGATCCCCTGACCGATTATTCAAAATATAAAGCGGATTGCGAAGTGGTATTGAAAGAAGAGGCGGCACCTGGTTTTGAAACGGTCACCATTCGCCCTGCAACGGTGTGTGGATATTCCGCCAGATTGCGTTTAGATTTGACTGTTAACATCTTAACAACGCATGCCTACTACAATAAAAAAATCAAAGTATTTGGCGGCGATCAATTGCGTCCTAATATTCACATTGAAGACATGGCGGATGCGTATTTGTGCGTGCTTGATGCCAGCAAAGAAAAAATTGACGGCAAAACATTTAATGTAGGTTTCCAAAATTTGCCCGTGTCAGAAATTGCAAATTTAGTGAAGCAAGCGTTTGATGAAGAGATCGCCATCGAAGTGGTACCAACCAATGATAACCGTTCTTATCATGTGTCTTCAGAGAAAATTCAAAAAGAATTAGGTTTCACGCCTAAATACACGATCGAAAATGCTATTCTTGATTTAAAAGCCGCATTTGATAAAAAGTTGGTGACTGATCCATTTTCAAATGAATCTTATTACAACATCAAGCAAATGCAACAGATTGGGTTGACATAAACAGAAAGGTATACGCAAGTTGACTCAGGAAAATCAGCATCAAATTTGCGTATTAATGGGTGTTTGGGGCGAAAGATTTATTAACGATTTTTTGCAGCTAAGCCTTCCTAGTTTGCTGGCGCCGGGCAATATGCCGGCGCTTGCTGCTCACTTTAAAACGCAGTTCGTTTTTTTAACTGCGGCATCGGATGTGCGGGTCTTTGAAACCGATAAAAACTTCCAAAAGCTAACATCCATTTGTGATGTGGCCTTTGTGCCCATGCAAGATCTCATTGTTTCGAATAATCACTCAACAACGCTCACATTGGCTTATGATCGTGCCATTCGGCAAACCGGCGCGCAAATGTTAAATACGTATTTTATCTTGTTAAATTCTGACTACATCATGGCGGATGGATCATTCGAGGGCCTCACGCGTTATATTGAAAAAGGGTACAACGCAATTTGCGCGGGGAATTTCCAGACGATAGATGAAGAGATCAAGCCGTATTTACTGAGTAAGATCGACCCTGCGACGGGGGTGATGCAGATTAGTCCTCGGGAGCTGGTAAAACAGAGTATGAAACATTTGCATCCTGTGACTATCGCTAGTTTATTTGATCAGCAAGCAACGCATAATTACAGGGCCAATCGATTTTTCGCACGTTTGAATAGCCAAACCATGGCGGGTAAGTTTTTTCTGTTGCATGTGTTATGTATTAAGCCCGAAACCATGGATTACAGAGTCGGCGCTTCCTTTGATTATTCATTTGTTCCAGAAATGTGCCCATCGGGTAATATCGGCGTGATTAATGATTCAGATGATTACTTGGTGATTGAAGCGCAGCCCAGAAATCATGAGTTAAAATTGGTTGATTGGGGTGGGTATGAGCAGTCTAAGCTTATACACGCATTGTCCGAGTGGACAACCAAGCAACATCGAGACAATGTTAAGCACACCATCTTTTATCACGCAAATGCGTTATCAGAGCAGGATAAACGCATTCTCCAAGATAAGTTAGATGGTTTTATTAAGACAGTATCTGTGGGGTTAAGAAAGCATAAAGAACAGCCTTACTACAATCATCCGTATTGGTATGGGGCAATTGAATCTCACCAGCGCGAGCAAGCCATCCTGATGGCTGCAAATGATTATGATTTCGTGGATATGGGATTAAGTGATGTCTCCTTTGCTAAGAAATGGTTTTTTCGCGTGATGGGCGTGCCACCATTAGTGTTTCGATGGCATCATCGTTTTAGAGAATATCGTTCAATAACCCAGTTGCTAGCACTACAGATTTTCCCTGAAAAAAGCAAAAAAACCGCAATATTTTATGCCACGTATGCGCCGCATTTTATGCGCTATCGTATGTGGTTCAGCCAAAAATTAGGTATCCAGCATCATTATTATGTAAAGAACTTAAAGCATGCTGCACTAAAATTGCAAGCATTACAAGCTGAGTCCTTTGAGCTCTGCGTGTTGATGTTGGATGTGAGTGATATCGTAAAGCAGAGCGACACACTCGAGATGATACGAACGGTGTTAAAAAAGAATGGCAAGCTTTTAATTTTTATACCTAACGCAAAAAATGCTATCTTTGAAGCGGTGAATGATATTCAAACAGAATTTACTCAGTCAATTAATGTTATCGTTAGCACGGATTATTATATCATTAACGTTGATGCGACTTATAATAATTTGACGATGTTGGGCGCAATAACAATAGAAAGAATTAACCAATATTTTGCTTACAATAAAAGGCTGAGATTTTTATTTTATATGCTTATCGGTCTGCCGGGTAGTTTATATGTTTTTTTTGCAAACTGTTTGCCCAGTTTTGGCAATCACAAGAAGAATGACCATTGCACGAATATTTTGGTTACACTAAAACCTGCGCGAGAGCCAGCTAGTAATGCTAGTTAATAAGGGAAGAAATTATGTCACAAGATAATCAATACGCTGTTCGTGTGTTGTTGGGTGTGTGGGGTGGAAAATTCATAGAAGAATTTCTGCAATTAAGTCTTCCCAGTTTGCTTGCGCCGGGCAATATGCCAGCGCTTGCAACGAACGCAAACACACATTTTGTTGTGTTAACACGTGCGATTGATGTGCCCGTATTTGAGTCAAATAATAGGTTTCAACAACTAAAAGAAATATGTGATGTTGAATTTGTTTTAATGGAAGATTTAATTTCCTTTAATAACTATTCAACGACACTGACGCTTGCTTATGATCGCGTGATCAGAGGAATGGGCGAACAAATGCTTAACACCCACTTTGTTTTTCTGACCTCAGATTATATTATGGCGGATGGTTCCATGGAGGGATTATTACGCTATATTAAAAAAGGATACAGTGGTATTTGCGCCGGAAATTATCAGGTGGTTGCAGAAGATATTAAGCCTTATTTGCTTAGTCAAATTAATCCTGAGACGGGCGTGCTGCAAATAAAGCCCAGAGAATTAGTGGGTCAAAGTATGCGATATTTGCATCCTGTTGCCATGGCCAGTGTGTTTGAACAGAAGGCAACACACAATTACGGTGCAAACCGGTTTTTTGTACGCTTGGATAGCCAAGTGCTAGCAGGCCGTTTCTTTTTATTACACATGTTATGCATTAAGCCTGAAACCATGGATTACAGGGTGGGGGCTTCATGTGATTACTCGTTTATTCCAGAAATGTGCCCATCTGGAAATGTTGGTATTATCCAAGATTCGGATGATTATTTAGTGATTGAAGCGCAGCCTAAACAGCATGAAACAATATTGATTAAGTGGGGACAGTATGAGCCGCGTGAACTCGTAAAGGCACTTGAGACATGGACAACGGAGCAACAACGGGATAATGCGCGACATAGTATTTATTTTCATGCTAGGAGCATCACAGAAAATGACAAACAAACGATTAACAAATCCTTCGATCGTTTTATTAATCCCATCTTGGAAAATTTAAGAGGGTACAAAGTGAAGCCTTTTTATAATCACCCCTATTGGGTGGGCGCGATGAGTGCATTCAAACGGCACCGTACTATATTGAATAGTGCTGAGGAGTGTGACTATTTTGACGCAAGAGTGAATGACGTCACCATTTGGAAAAGTTTTTTTTATCGACTTTATGGCGTTCCTCCTAATTTATTTCGTTGGCACCATCGTTGGCGTGAATACCGCTTAATAAGAGAATTTATTAAAAATAAACTTGCGGCCGATAACGGCGAAAATACGGCAGTATTTTATATGTCGTACTTTAATTTGTTTATGTACTACTGCGGTTGGTTTAAGTCCGCCTGGGGTATTACGCATCATTATCATTTAAAAAGCTTAAAGTACTCGCCATCAACGTTGCAGGAATTAAAAGACCATCCTTTTGATCTTTGTATTTTGATGGTAAGAATGGAAGAAATAATTTATGTCAAAGAAACGCTTGCTTTGATGGAGAAAATGCTAAAAAAAGATGGAAAAATTTTAATTTTCTTACCCAATGAAAAGAATAATTATCCAAAAATCTTATACGATTTTCAAGGTACCTTTTCGCATAATATCAATGAAATTATCAATACGGACTATGAGCTTATTAGTATTGATTCGGTTAATGATAATTTGACATTGCTGGGCGGGATGGTGATACAGAAAGTTTACAATATCATTGAGATCAACAAACCAATCGGATATTTATTGTACGCGCTATTTGGATTGCCAGCAGCCCTTTTTTGTTTTGTTAGAAACTGTTTGTTTGGAAGCCTAACACTCAAGAAAAGAGGGCATTGCACAGGCATTTTTGTTACGCTAAAGCCAGAGAAAGTGATAGGCAGTGAACATGAAGAGTGAGCAAATAAAATTAAGCGCCATTTTACCCAATTACAATTGTGCCGCGTTTTTGCCGCGAGCAGTGCAATCACTGCTAAATCAAACCGAAGCGTTAGATGAAATTATTATTGTGGATGATGGATCGACCGATAACAGTATCGAAGTCATTCAAGCCTTAATGAGCGCGCATCCCACCATCCGTTTTTACCGGCATGAAAAAAACCAAGGTGTCAACCCTGCGCTAAATACAGGCATTCAACATGCGATCGGGGATTATATTCTTTTAAGTGCCGCTGATGATGTTTATAGCCCAAAGATCGCCGAGCTTACAAAACAAGTGATCAGACAGCACCCGTCAGTGGGTTTAGTCTGCGGTGATGCAATGGTGCAGCGTTATGATATGAAAGCGCCTTTTTATCGTATGCTGCCTTACCCTGCCAACACCTTGATCACCCCTGATGTATTTAAACGCCTAGCCAGGAAAAGCTTTGCCTGCTTCAATAGCGGTGGCAGTATGTTTATCAACCGCGAACTAATTATGCGTGTCGGTATGATTCAGCCAGCGTTACGTTGGCACGGCGATTGGCTTTTGTATTTTATTTGCGCGTTCAAGCAGGGTTTCTATTACATAAATGAAGTATTCATACAAATCGATATCCGCAAAGCTGGCTATTGTGAAAACGGTAGGCAAAATAACAATGTGCAGAGTCAGGTAATGCTTGATACTGTGAGAATCATTGATAAAGTATACCCAGAATGTTGGGAGGATTTTAAGGCGGCAGCGTTAATGCCACATTACGCACTGCGTTATATTCCTTTATTTTTGTCAGATCCTGTTGCGTGCCGTTTTGTGACTGCGCGGTTGGTGTGGAAGATGTTGATTAATAATAAAATAATGACACGCATAGGAAGATGGTTTCCTTATAGTGTAATTTTACGGACTAGAAAGCTATTAAAAGCATAATATTTTAAAGGACTAAGGACGATGAAACTCGCTGCTAGCACAATAGAGCCACAATATAACGACTGTCTTGAAATAGAAAAACAATACGGGCTAACAAAGCTTGGTACAATGTCCAATCAGATTTGGCATGATGATCCACGCCGTTTAGTGTTTATGCTGTCCCGCTATAAGTTCGTTGCTAAAATGTTGAGCGGACGAGAAAAAGCGGCTGAAATTGGTTGCGGCGATGCATTCGGCAGCCGAATTGTTCAGCAAGAAGTGGAGTCATTGCACGTATATGACATTGATCCCATCTTTATTAGAGGGGTTGAAGAGCGAACCGTGTCGCAATGGCCGTTAAAAGCAGCAGTGCATGATATTTTAAGCGGTCCATTGCCGGAAAAATACAATGCTATTTATAGCCTAGATGTGATCGAGCACATTGATAGAGCAAAAGAACATTTATATATCAATCACATTAAGCAATCACTGTTGCCGCATGGCATTGTGGTTATTGGTGCGCCTACGCTTGAATCACAGCGTTACGCGTCCCCGCAAAGCAAGATTGGCCATATTAATTGTAAAACCGGTGATGAATTTAGAGCGTTTTTACAAAAGTATTTTCACAACGTCTTTGCGTTTTCAATGAACGATGAAGTGGTACACACAGGTTTTTTCCCTATGGCGCACTATTCGTTTGCAGTGTGTAGTGAAGTGAAAGAGAAATAAAAGAAATGCGTATCGGCATAGATTTTGATAACACCATTATTTGCTACGACAAGGTTTTTTGTGACTTGGCGAAAGCCCGTGGCTTGGTGGATGCAAATTATCAAGGCACAAAAAAAGAATTAAAAGAAACGATACAAGCGTTGCCAGAAGGCGATTTAGTATGGCAAACCCTACAAGGCAAAGCCTATGGCGAATTCATCCAGCAAGCAGACATATTTGCCGGCTGCAAAGAATTTATTGCCGAATGCAATGCAAACGAGAATGTTAGTCTTTTTGTAGTCAGTCATAAGACTGAATTCGGTCATTTTGATGAAAAGCGCATTTCTTTGCGCGATGCGTCGCGCAACTGGCTGCGGGATCAGGGTTTTTTTAATGCAGTGGCACCCTGCATTCCTGAAACTCACGTATTTTTTGAAACCACGCGCGAAGAAAAAATTAAACGCATTCGATCATTACAATGCACCCATTTTATTGATGATTTGGTCGAGGTGTTATGTTCGCCTAAATTTCCTACTGAGGTTGAACGCTTTTTGTTTCAACCAACCGTCGATGACGATCATCCACCAACAGTGAAATCCTATTCAAATTGGATAGAAATTAAAAATGCCATCTTCCCAGCCTAACAATCAAACTGAGCAACTCGATAAGCTGAAATCACTGCTGGCATGTGAATCGTTGCATGTGGTTGCCAAAAAAGGCGGTGGTAACAGTGTAGTGTTATGCGTGGAAGCGGATGCTAATAAATGGGCGGTGAAATCCTATCCGCCTTATGCACCTCTACAGCGAGACCGTTTGGCAGCGGAATTAATGGTTTATCAATTCCTAAACCAGCACCAGATTCCCGCTGTACCGCAATTAAAAACATTTAGCGAAACCGATAGGTGGTTGGTCATTGATTGGATCGATGGCAACGTACCCGAGCAATACAGTGCTTCTGACGTGGAACAATGTGTACAGTTTATTCGTTCCATCCATCAATTAAATTCACTGCCCGCTGCAAAAGCCTTACCATTAGCAGCGGAAGCGTGTTTGTCTTTAACGATTCTGCTTAATCAAATTAAACAGCGGTTGGCACGTTTGCAGTCCTTGCCGGAAAAACACGCGGACTTGAATGCTTTTCTAGAAAATGAGTTTTCAGTGGTTTTGGAAAAATGCGAGCAACGGGCAATGAATGGTTTTCTCGCTAATAAAATTAAGCCAGATGGTGAATTATCCAAAGACAAACGTTCGTTAATCCCAGCCGATTTTGGCTTCCATAATTCTATACGCGATGTTGCTGGAAAATTATATTTCTTTGATTTTGATTATTTTGGCTGGGACGATCCGGTTAAATTATTAGCCGATATTTTGTGGCATCCTAAAATGCAATTGACTTCAGAACAAAAACAGCAATTCATTAATGGGGTAGCGGATGTATACAGCAGTGATCCCAAATTCTTAACCCGATTTTATTACACCTGGCCGTTATTCGGTTTACGTTGGGCGCTCATTTTGCTGAACGAATTCATCCCCGCCTTTTGGCAAAATCGGCAACATGCAGGTACTTACGATGATTTAGCTCAAAACCAAGCTGAAACGCAAATGATGCAATTGCAGAGAGCGAAGGCGATGCTCAAGATAGTGCAAGAGATTGAATGCCCGTATGAGACCGTGTAGCCTGGACACGCTTTTTGTGTCCAGGGTGGTGCGTATAGCGAAGCCACACCCTGGACACAAAAAGCGTGTCCAGGCTACTCTCTACCGCTCATTTGACTATCACCAGGTTATCGGCTAATTTATAGTGTCACTATAAATTAGCCGAGAATAGCAATAATGTATTTTCAGCGAACATTAGAATTCTATTTAAAACAGATAGATACGCAATTTCCTGTACTATTGGTGACGGGGCCAAGACAGGTGGGAAAGACAACCATCTTGCAACATTTGAGTAAAAATAAGCGTACTTATATCACGCTAGACGATCCTGTCGTACTACAGTTGGCTCGCGAGGAGCCAGCTTTGTTTATGCAGCGCTATGCGCCGCCACTTTTAATCGATGAAATTCAATATGCACCCGAATTGCTTCCGTACATCAAAATGCACGTTGATGCGAATCATCACGCTGGAGATTTTTGGCTGACAGGATCGCAACGTTTTCAACTGATGAGAGGGGCATCAGAATCGTTGGCTGGACGAGTCGGTATTGTCAGCTTGCTCGGTTTGTCGCTAAAAGAGCAGCAGCGGCATGCACAAACAGCAGTGCCATTTTTGCCAATCGCCTCACAACTCGATACGCGCAACGCAATTTCAACCTCACTCACCTTGCCTGATGTTTATCAAAAAATTTGGCGTGGTGCCTTTCCAGCAATGTGGGTGTCATCTATTGATCGGGATTTGTTTTATGGGTCGTATGTGCAGACTTATTTGCAACGTGATGTTCGTGATCTCGCAAACATCGGGGATTCACATGCTTTTTTGAAGTTTTTACGCGCTGCTGCTGCACGAACAGGACAATTGTTGAATTTGTCAGATATGGCAAGAGATGTAGGCGTCACGCCCGCAACGGCTAAACAATGGTTATCTGTACTTGAGGCATCAGGTATTATTTATTTGCTAGAACCTTATCATAATAATGTGACTACTCGGTTGATTAAAACATCGAAGTTATATTTTCTTGATACAGGTTTATGCGCTTATCTTACCGAATGGTCTAGTCCTGAAACTCTGGAAGCAGGTGCTATGTCTGGTACAATATTGGAAACATATATTTTCACTGAAATTCTTAAAAGCTATTGGCATAATGGTAAACGCGCGCCTCTTTATTACTACCGGGACAAAGACAAAAAAGAAATCGATTTACTCATCGTGCAAGATGATATTATTTATCCAATAGAGTTTAAAAAAACCGCAAATCCAACTAAAGAAGCCATCAAACATTTTGACGTGTTAAATAAATTTGGCAAACAAATTGGCCCAGGCGCTGTGATTTGCTTGGTAAAAGCGATTATTCCCTTATCAGAGAATGTGTCTGCCATACCAGTCGGCTTATTGTAAGTTATGCCAACCCAATCGATGCCTCCTTTATTTTTCATCAAATTCCTTTATACTTCCGAAACTAAGGATCAATCATACTCAGTGCAAAAATACTGGACAACACCATGAATTCACTTATAGAACAATCATCATCCATCCCGCTGGATTCCCGCTCGGTTTATTTAAGACAGCTCTGCTGTCGCGCTCTGCAAGGCGGTGGACGTGGACATATAGGCTCCACCATGTCTCTCATCGAAATCCTGCGGGTACTTTACGACGATATTTTAAAATACGACCCCAAGAATCCTAAGTGGGACCTCCGAGATCGCTTTATTCTGAGCAAAGGGCACGGTTGTATCGCCCAATATGCATTGCTGGCAGATAAAGGCTTTATAGATCCAGCGCACCTCGATACATTTTGCCGCTTTGATTCCATTTTGGGCGGCCATCCGGAAGCGAATAAAGTTCCAGGTGTGGAGGCATCCACTGGCTCACTGGGGCATGGGTTGTCTGTCGGTTTCGGTATCGCCCTCGCTTCTCGCATGAAGAAACGCAGTAATCGCGTGTTTGTGGTGATGGGAGATGGTGAAATCAATGAAGGTTCTGTTTGGGAAGCCGCATTGACCATCGGTAAGCATAAATTAGACAATTTGATCGCCATGGTAGATTACAACAAAATCCAATCCGCAGGTCCCACCAAAGAGATTCAAGATTTAGAACCCCTTGCCGATAAATGGCGCAGCTTTAATTTCGCTGTGACTGAGGTGAATGGCCATGATGTGGAAGCGTTGCGTGAGGTGTTAAACCGCGTCCCACTTGAAAAAGGCAAGCCTACAGCGATTATTTGCCACACAGTCAAAGGGAAGGGCATCCACTTTGCTGAGCATGATGCGAATTGGCACCATAAAGCCAAATTAAGCCCTGAAACAATTCAAGAAATGTACGTAGCTCTGGAGAAGGCCACATGCGCGAAACTTGCATAAAGATGGTTCATGAATTAGCAAAGCTTGATGAACGTGTGGTTTTTATCGGTTCCGATTTGAGTCCCGGTTTATTAAAAGACATGAAGGCGCAATATCCTGACCGTTATTACATGGAAGGGGTGTATGAGCAAAATATCATTGGTATGGCAGCAGGGCTTGCGATGGATGGGTATATTCCATACGTTAACACTATTGCTACCTTTCTCACACGCCGTTGCTATGATCAAATCGCTGTAGATATTTGTATGCACAAATTGCCGATCCGTTTAATTTCAAATGGCGGTGGTGTGGTTTATGCACCCCTTGGCCCCACGCATCTTGCGATCGAAGATATCAGCATCATGCGCGCGCTGCCCAATATGACAGTTGTATCCGTTTGTGATGCTAATGAAATGGTGCGTTTTATGAAAGAAACCATCGACTGGCCGCATCCGATCTATATCCGCTTAGGCAAGGGCTATGATGAAGTTGTCAGCACGGACAATGTGCCATTCAAAATTGGCAAAGCGATTAAAATGCACCAGACAGCAGCGATTAATCCGCTGCATGTATTGTTGGTGTCTACGGGCGTGATGACGCAGCGTGCGTTGAAACTAGCGAAAACATTAGAAGAATTGCCTGTGAGTGTGACGTTGCTACATACTCACACGGTGAAACCATTGGATGAAGAAGCGATTTTGCACCATGCAAAACAATCGCAGCTGGTAGTGACGTTGGAAGAAAATATACTCATCGGCGGTTTGGGCAGTGCGGTGACGGATCTTTTAACGGAAACGTTGGGGCTAAAAACACCGTTGATTAAACGATTTGGTTTGCCGGATACATTTCCTGAGAAGTATGGTAGCCAGGAACAATTGCTAGATTACTATGGGCTTTCTGTTGAGAAAATGTTTGCTGAGATTTCTAGGCAATTACAAATTAATTATGCGGCGTTGTATCCGGGTCGGCGGTCTGTGGCTTAGGGGTCTTTATGCTTGAGCAGCTGTTTCTTCTAGCTCTGTACGTTGCTTCAAAAGCACGAATCGAGGAATATAATAAATAATGCCCGGCAAATAGGTCACAATAGAAATAACACGATAAGTAAAAAAGATAGTTGCAAATGCGCCAATGACCCCTGGGTTCATCAGTTGCAAGATATTTGCAAAAGCCATTTCACCAATGCCAACACCGCCAGGTGTGAGAGGAATTAAATTCACAATTTGTGTAATGCCCATCGCCAATGCGTAATCTACGAAAGAAATAACGGGGAGCCCCATTATTTTAGCGATAATCAAGACGGTGCAGACGATCATCATTTGGTTTAATACTGAAAGAAAGAGGCACTTTAAGATGACGACTTTAGACAGCCTAAAGTTGCTCATGGCATTCAGTAGAGAAACCAGCCGTTTCACCCATCGGTTGGCTGGGAAGCGACGGCTTAGCCATTCTGCCAAACCAATTTTTTCAGGTAAAAACAGAAAAAGAGAAAAGACGGCCAATACGCTGAAACAAAATAGCGCGCAGAGGGAAAGCAAATAAAATAACTTAGGTTGTAGTCTAAACGTGTCCATGCTTAAAAGTGCAACCAGGGAGATGGTAATAAACACAGCGATAAACCCCATGACTCGGTCAAAAAAAACGGCGAGCATGGCGCTCCCTTTTTTTTGCGGGTTTTTTTTGAATACATAATACATACGTACCACATCGCCGCCCACGGAGCCGGGCAAGACATAATTAAATGCAGCGCCTAGGTAAGTGGCGGTGAGTGTTTCTTTAAAGCTCAAATGGATGCCTTGCGACGTGTTCAAGGTTTGCCACCGCCAGGCGCAGATGGCGATCATACCTAATAATATGCAGATAATACTTAGAGATAGCAGAGGTTGTTGGAAAAAATGGGTAAAAAGTTCAGGTTTAATCTGGGCTGAATGAACCAGAAACCAAAGGACTGCAGTAGCTATCCCTAGCTTGCCTATAAGCATGAGCGATTTTTTTAACTTTAAAACTGACATCGTGGCGAGCCTGCTTTCTATTAGGGGTTCATCCTGTAATTTCCAGATACTAGCTAGGGAGGGTTGAGTAGTCAATCTTGATGAACGGAATGGGGTCACCCATAAAATGAATATGTCGATTTGATCAACATATCACCTATGCCATCAGCACTTTCAACCCATTTTTCGCAACCAAATTTAATAATTTAAGCGATGTGCCTCGTGGGTGTTTTTCACCTTGCTCCCACTGTTTGACCGTAGAGGTACTTGTATTTAAGCATTGCGCAAATACAGGCTGACTAACTTTTTCTTTTAATCGAATTCTCTTTATTTCTATTGCTGAAAGAATGGGGTCAAGTCTCTGCTTAACGAATTTAAAAAACCCATAAATATCATAAATGGTTCTTTAATATTCGTTAAGCAGAGACTTGACCCCTGTTCAGATAACCATTCTCAGTCACAAATTTAATAATCGCTTGTTTACGTTGCGGGGTTATGCGTGATTCCATGGGACTGCCCTCATTGTTATTTTGTGGACAATAACGTGATTTATATTTTGGTACAAGAGGATGGGGTCAAGTCTCTGCTTAACGAATTTAAAAAACCCATAAATATCATAACTGGTTCTTTAATATTCGTTAAGCAGAGACTTGACCCCTGTTTCTCATCAGTTATTCATTTAGACTACCGCCTAGTTTAGGTGTAGTACTGGATGGTTTTTCTTGTGGAGCATGGTGGTGGCGAAGCGCTTTTATAAGCTCGTCATTCTTATGTGCTTTGGCTAGATCGATAGCTGTGATATTACCATATCGCCGAATTTCATAATCTTCATCATCTAAATTGGCAGTGCCGAGAAAATCTTCATTCTCTGCATCTTCTTCTGGTTCTTGATGTGTGTCGTGATTGAGTAAATCTTTGTTGTCAACGCGGCTACAAACAGCATCAGCCTCGTTTCTTTTATGCTCCAATAAAAATAACGCGGCACGATTACAGCCACGCATAATGGCAAGATGAAACGCTGTTAATTCTTCATAATATTCAAAGTTAGTTTTTTCAACGTTGGTATTTTCTTCTGTAGTGGCATGAAGATGGCAATGCACACTGCTGGTTAAAATTTTAATAGCTGTTACATCATCCAAGGTGGCGGCAAAGTGTAAAAGTGTTGCGCCATTTAAACCGTCTGTTTGAAAAACTTCATTAATGGCTTCTTGAAAGGCCGTTAGTGTCACAAATTTATTTAATGCGCGGTAGCGTTGATTTTTTATTGCGTTTAGCATAAGCGATAAAGGAAGACTCATGCCAGCATTGCCTTCATGCATAATCGAAGCTGATTCGGTGTCTGCATCATCATTCTGGTCAATTGAATCGAGAATTTGGCTAACATGCTTTTCATCTTGAATAGGCAGAATTTCTTTGGGTTTTTCAGCGAGCGATTTACGTAATGCTTGTTTTTGTTTAATAGGTGTTCTGATTTCTTCCGTCATTTTTGTTGTATTTCTATTGATAGAATCAATGGGCGGTGTGAAAGAAAACGTGCCATTGATATCACGATAAATTAATACACCGCATCGATCTTCAGCCGTTTGTCTGGCTTGATCAATCATTCTGACTTCTTGAAACGAGCATAACCATTCGCCTAATAGTTTCTTAACTGCGCGGTTTTCATCAGTATGGGGGTTGGTCTCAGCGAATTTTTGTTTGAATTTATTATACAATTCCTCGGTTACACCATATTTATATTGATAGATTGCTTTGTACTCTCCTTTAAACGAAGGATATTTGGCAATATGTTTGTAAATAATTCTGTCTTCTGCTAAATAAGCAGGAAAACAAGATTCGCGCTCAGCAATGGTAGTTAATTCAGATGCGCATTTAATTTCAGCTTCGCGATTGAGTGTAATTAAATGTAGCGGTCCATTGGAAGTGAAATCTGTGAGTGGATGCAAAGAGGTGTAAACAACACCAGTATAAGGTCTTTCAGCTCGACCATCATCGCGCCATTGGGGGCGCAAGCGATCGTCCTTATGTCCGTTATAGAATTTTATGCCATAGGCATATTTGCAAGCATGATAAGGGGTATCACCCATAGAAAAAAATGGATTTGCGCCGTTTAGTAACATACTTTTGAGCGTCTCATCCGTTTCAATTAAATGGTGAAAGCCATCATAATCTTGGGTATAAATATTTTGTAAAAGAAAAGCAAGATTACTGTAACTGTAGCTGCCATAGCTATAAGGTCTTGGCTCACGAAAAGTGAGCAATATTTCTTTTAATTCTTCTGCTGGGTTGTCAAATAAAGTAGGTTGCTGCATGAGTGTTTGTTTTGCTTCAGTATAATTGCGAAAAAAGCTAACACCAGCTGCTTGATAAACTGATGCGCTATATTGTCGCCGACCGATTTCATCTTGATCACGCCTATGCGCCATGCGACTAGGCTTATTCCATTTGGTGGTTTGATAAGCCACCCCGCGGTATTCAGCAATAAAAAAATAAGTAAATTGTTCGCCGTTCGCAGCGGCATCATCCGATAATTCTTTGATAGCTTCTTCTAACGTAGAACCTCTTTTCAATAAAATATTGAGACGATCAAGATCGCGCTTAATTTTCGTTTTATCAATTTGTTGCCCATGATGAATTGCCATGCGTTTATCTAGGTCAAAAATAGCAGAAGCATGTTCAATATGCGTTTTCAATTCTCCGCGCGCTTTATTCTTGGTGGCTTTTTTTAAAGTAATTGCATCAATTTGTGCTCTTTCTTGATAAACATGGGCTCTTCTTAATACTATGCTTTTTTCTTTTTTTGGTTTCTTAATAAAATTACGCTCTTCATCTGAATCAGAGTCATCTGATAAATAAGAGCCATAAAAGTCGTGATTCGTTTTTTGTTGCATAGCAAGATAACTTTTATAATAAGCAAAATCTTTGCTTTCAAATGTTTGGTCAAACTCAATGATGAATTTCCTCAATTTAGCGCAATGCGGCGCTGCCCACCCATGACGTTTATTTTCGTACAATAATGTAGTCAGTAATTTATTGATAATAGTTTGATCCGAATTTTCTTCTTCTGGTAATTCCAGATAACCATTCTCAGTCACAAATTTAATAATCGCTTGTTTACGTTGCGGGGTTATGCGCGATTCCATGGGACTGCCCTCATTGTTATTTTGTGGACAATAACGTGATTTATATTTTGGTACAAGAGGATGGGGTCAAGTCTCTGCTTAACGAATTTAAAAAACCCATAAATATCATAACTGGTTCTTTAATATTCGTTAAGCAGAGACTTGACCCCTGTTTCGGCTAGCTAAACTGTTACACTGTTTTTGGTTTGAAGGAGGTCAACTTCTGAATTTAGTTGGTTTGCTGATGGCGCCATTGTTGGCTCTTCTGTAATGTGTTGTTGGTTCGGTTTTTTGTCAATATGTTTGTCCTGATCAACTTCTAGTTGCTGAATGGGATGATCATTATTAATCTTTAAGTCAACACGGATGTTAGTGGTACTTCCAGCTCCGGGTCTAGTTGTTTCAGCTGCCGGAGATTTATCATCTCTGCCGCACAGTTTACTAGCCAGCCATGATACGCCAGCGACAATAGCGCTTCCGATAAGCCTGATGGATAATATTCCCGCGATTGTTGCCGCAGCTATTTGAGCAGTAAAACCAATCCCTAAATTTCCGATTGCTGTGCTTGCAAACGCAATAAAAGGTAGCGAAAGAATGGCGGGCCAAAAAATAATAACAGTGGTCACAATAGTAGCTAAAATCGCAATAGTTGCGAAGGCAATTAATATTTCTCGTTTGTGTTGTTTAAGAAAAGCAAATGGATTAGCTTTCGCAGCACGGGAATGCGTGTGGTTTTTTTCAGAAGGCATTTCTGGGAGAACAGGGGGAATAGGGGGAATGATATCGGTGATTGCAAAAAAAGGTTTTTCAATCCCAATATTTTCCTTTGCACTCACTTCAAAGCATAAAGACTCTTGAATGCCTAATTTCAGCGCTTTCTGTTTCATTTGCTCTAATGGGATTTTTCGTTGATCTACCAGATCTGATTTGTTACCTACTAATGCAAACGTTACGTCAGGATTTGCTAGTTTGGCTTCTTGGTGGAAGCGGTCAATTTCATTAAAAGAATCAATATCAGTAAGGTCAAAGACAAGAAGAATAGCCTGTGCAGATTTGTAAACTTTTTCAGTTCCAGGCAGTGCTATATTTCCAGATTTATCCATCACCCATAGATTGGTTGGTTTATTTCTTATAGTGACTATTTTTGAGTTAAAAGTATAAGTGTAAGGGGAAGTGCGTGTGTAGCCATCCGAAAAAGTATTTTCAAGAAATCTTTCTTTAAGAGCTGACTTACCAGATCTTACTTTTCCAGCAAGGTGAAAATAATATCCATCTAATTTTGGAATGCGTGGATTAGCCATCTCGACTCCCCTCTCTAGTGAATAGGTATTTTTTGTGCAGCAATAGTACCAAATGTTGAAATGCAATTCACCTTTTTTCTGCGTAAAATACAAACAACAAGGCGTGCATTGCCATAACGTTATGAAAATATAGAGCTTATGCTAAAAAACAAACAGAAAACATTTTTTTACAATCTCTCACAAACTCTATATATTCTACGGAAATTCACGCAACGAGTCGGTAGGGAAATGATCCTGACGACTTTAAGATTGTTAACAAGTACCAATAATAAGATCGGGAGATAATATATGGTGCACAGAGTTCCAGTGAAAGCAAAAGGGGTAACAATTAACGATAACAGAGAGTTGGTTCTGATGTTGTTAGATGAATCCTTAAAAGTACATGGATTAAAAGAGCCGGAACAATTGGGCGCTGCAACACTTCTCATACCGCAAGCCGAGGAAAATGCCAAGAGCATGTTAAAGCGTTTAGTCGGTAAGGCTGAAGACATAGGTTTTTTTAAGATTGGCGCAACAGGGAAAGTGCTAGCAGAAGATGTGGCCGAGATGGATGATGTGGGAGAACGTTTACTGCAAGAAATTACTAACGATTGGATTGATGCGATCTGTAAAATAGGAATGAATGCAAGTGATATGGAGAAATTTGAATTAAATTCAATGCGGGTTCTTATCTCAGAGATATACATCAGGTTAGTTATCTCGGCATTGCGATTAGATAATAAATTAGCTCCAACAAAAAATCGCGAAGTGTGGGTGAATGTGATGCAAACATTCGTAGAAAAGATAAAGGATCCAAGATATAAATTGGGAATAGAAAAAGTATTTGATGATCAAATCAAAATAATTCATGTTCGATGGGTTCAGTGTATCAGGGCCGTCGTCAGCCAGTTAGAGGAGGTTCAGAAAGCAAAAACAACTATTACTAATAATCTTGAATTCATGAAAGTGCATCAAATGCAAGTGATGCGATTTTTAGTCGTTGCCATTTATGGAAAAAAAGGAGCAGGCGATGTTCCTCAAGGGTCATTGGCGCCACGACAAATCTGGAAGACAGTAGAAAACTGCTATCAATGGAAAATAAAGCAGCACACAAAAAAACATAATCAAGTTACGCTTGTTCAAGATAAAAAAGTGATGATGTTAAGCGGTGAAGAAAAGAAAAAAGGCGAGATTGAATTACTCCAGACTCAAGAAATGGATGTCGCGCATGAATTGATGGGCCAACAAGAATTAATATTACAAAACACCATTCTATCCATATCAGATGATAATCATGTTAGACATCTGATTGGCTTACTGAACTGGACGAGGGTCATTATAGGGTTAATTGATAGAATTGATCGTGTGGTAAATTTGGGTGGATGGGTACCCATTTTGTTGAACATGATGGATTTTGAAGAAGTAGATAGGGTAATTGATAACTATCTCAAAATTTTCAATAAAGTAATTGATCAGATAAATGATCAATATGGCATAACAGGAACAGAACTTTATAGAGAGCTAGGAAAATATGTAATAGAAGGCTGCAGATATGATCGGGGCAAAATCCAAAAAATGAAAGATTTGCAATCTGAGGAGTTGTTGGAACGTATCAGAGATAAACTTTCAGATGCCTATTTAGGTGTAATGCGATTTGGAAAAGCATTGAATTGCAAGATTGTTCCGATTCCTGAGGGTAAGCAATCGGTAGACGTTAAGCTGTTCAAAGCCAGTGACGGAAAAACGCCATTATTAGGTGATGAAAATGAGAAGATTGATCGGCAAATGGATAAAGTATCTATACAAAAGCTAACAAGATTATATCGAGAGGTAACCACCGATGGCGATGCATCTGGGGAGGAAGAGAAAAAAAGAATTTCATCTTCAAGCGAGTCTCCAGGAAGCGCTAAATTGATTGATAAATTTGGCCTACGTTTTGCAAAAAGAAAAGCATCTCAGGTGCTTTCAGGATCCTTAAGCTCATCGGATAGCGCTGGATTTTTTGAAGGCGAAAAAAACACCGAAGAAAAAGTGAAGCTGATAGAAAAGAATTCAGAGCTTGTTGCTTTGGAGTATGAAGAGTTAAGTAAAATTTTTGAAAAAAAACTTTAAAAATTGAGGGGTTATCATGCAAAGAGTTATATTTAAAAATGCGTATATAGATAATTATTTAACATCACTAGACCAAAGTACCTGCGATAGTATATCTGACACATATCAAAAGGCGTGTTCTCCTCTATTTTCATCACAGATAAGTACGGAAATGCAAAAGATAAAATCAGAATTTCTTAATGATAATTTATTTCTCCAGGCATCTGACTATTGCAAAGCAATTAGGGAGAAGGTTAAGACATTTGAAGAAGATGTGATGGTGAAAGATATGGAGGAAGGAAGCTTTAACAGGGATTTGTGGGTGTTTCGCACAGAAGAAGTATTTATGTTGAAGCTGTTTTGTTTGGAAGGAGCCAAACAAAAAGACGATGCTTTGTTAATGGGCTGTATTAACTACATGAAGGTGTCTGGGAATGTAAAGTATGCGTTTTTTATGAACTTCGGCGGTCTTTCTTATAATTCATTGCAAAGTGCGCTGCTTCCCGTGCAAGACAATGCTTTATTAGGGAAGATAAAGTACAAACTCATTGCAAAAAAAGCAACCGAAGATAACTCAAAAATGAGTAATGCAATAGTTACGTTACAAACTGAAAATAAAGTTCTCAAAGAAGAAAATAGGAAATTGACAGGACAAGTTGAAACGCTTCATACAGATAGAGAAGAGTGGAAGGGTAGAATGGAGGCATTAATGAAGATGCAATTACAAATGAAAAAAGATTTGGAAGAATTGAAGGCAAAAAAATTACCCGAAGAAGTGAAAACGCCACCAGCTAGTAAAATCAAAGTTAGTGATAATCCTTTCGAAGAGCTTAATGAAACCCTTCGAAATTCAGATGAGTCAGAAGCAGTGTCCGATGAAAAGTTGGAAGACAGCACCAGTGAAAGTCAAAAGAAACGAAAAGGATTTTTTAGCAAGGGAGAAGAAAAAAAATTGCTAAAGAATAAAGACAAAGAGAAATCGTATTCACATGGGCACAAGAAATAAAGGCCTGCCATGCTTCGACCTGAAGACAAATCTGGACTCTTTGAGAATTTATTTAGCAATCTTAATAGAGGATGGCTTTGGGTTGGAGAAAGTGCCTCGCCTAATAGTAGATCCTTTGTCAGTATCAATACTACTTCTGGTGATGTCGATAAAAAAAAGATTGAGAAGAGCATTGAGCTTGCATTTTCTGGGTTTTTGAAAACCCCTCAAAAAATGGAGTACAATGAAGCCAAGATAAAATTGTTACGA
>Ga0206988_1056_pt1 | contig 29919 bp, 15 predicted proteins | sample Alteio_BWMinCont_12_FD_153263 | JGI IMG/M metagenome (GOLD analysis project Ga0206988, IMG submission 153263) | Enriched cells from forest soil in Barre Woods Harvard Forest LTER site, Petersham, Massachusetts, United States -... | ecosystem: Environmental > Terrestrial > Soil > Temperate forest >... | reverse complement strand
TAGGAAAAGCGCCCTTGCTCTGAGCTGCTAATTCAAAAGGAGACATATGAACATAATCATTGTGTCCTCTATCGAAAGGATCTGCACCATAACGTAATAAAAGAGAGATAATGCGTTCCCCTCTATTTTCCCACAGTGCCAAAAACAAAGGGATCATTCCATTATTATCAGGTAGATTGACATCTACTTTGCTTATTAAGACACTTTCAAATTCTTTTTCGGTGGATAAAGGTAATAAAGCAGAATGACTGCCGTCTAACCATTCTATGTTCTGATAAAGAATGTCAAATAAGCGGCTAGTGTTTTTGGCGGCCATTTTGAAATTCTTATTTTTATTTTTTGTATATTTAGGCGTTTGATGGGTAAAGTGGGGTGGTAGTGTGGGCGTTGAGAAATTTTCTTTGTATAGGGTGTTATCCAAGGTTATACGGCCTAACATTAATTCAAGATCATTGAATATTTCCGGAGAAAAGATCGTGCGATCCAGTTTTCGATTAATTAATTTCAATAGTGATGAAACCAAAAAATAATCCTGATGTGTGTTGAATGGGAAGCTATAATGCGAGCAAGGTTCGAAGCTGACTAATTCTTTGTGCGCACCTGAATAAATCGTTGCAATGGCTTCAGACACAGTGAGAGAGGCCTGAGTGTATTGTTCATAGATGTATAAACGAAGCTCGCCCCTCACAACGGCTTTATATGAAAACTTTTTGTGGCAAATTACGTCTATGGAATTGATGGGCGAAGTCTCAAGATAGCAAAATTGAACGTTGCGCCAACAGTGTTGGTATCCGCTCCCCTGCTCGGGAGGGGTGCGTGAATTTTTTACTCGTATTGTAGCCTTTAGAAAATCAAAATATGGATCCTTTCGCGCTTCAAACAAATTTGCGGGAACAGCACAAATTCCGTTTTTGCTAAAGAGCGGGATAAGAGCATCTAGGGCAGCGTTTCGGTCGCGCCGTGTCGCTGAGAGCTGGGAGCATATGTTTTTCAAATGGTATGCGCTCATATCACCTGCTAGCCCCCATGGTGAAAACGTGTCTTTGCTCGTTCTCTTGTGTTTTATCCATGTGTAGACTTTGGTCGCGAAAAAATCACCTTTCCTAACCCACCGACCTTTCATATTTTACCTACCCCTCATTAAATTGTGTCCAATATTAACACATAAATATAAAAATGTTAAATAAAAAAAACACTTGAGAAGCTTAGATAATTAGTTGAATTAAAATAATAAATTAAAGAAGGCGACGATTCAGAGTCCCTATAACACTGCAAAAGTAGAGTAGTTCTACTCTTGTTGTTAAATAACCTGTTTATATAAATTAGCGCAAATTTAATTCCGTGAATATCTGAAGTGAGCTTATATATCTAGCTGAGAGGACAGGCAATGAAAACGAGAGAATCAAATGACGAAAATAATGGCGTAGTAGAATGGCTAAGTCAAAAGGGAAAAAGCGTTTTTTCTTTTTTCGCTAGAAGTGAACAGCAAAAAGAAGAAAAAAATAAAATGCAAAAGGAAATTAACCAAATAAGATCAAACGTAGATAAATATTGCCAAACAATCGAAGAAATAACAAATGAAGTAGATTTTATGCGTGATATGTATAAAGCAAAAGCAAGTGATCTAAAAAATGAAAATGAAAAATTAAAAGCCGAAATTGAAAAATTCCAAGAACATCCCATAATGAAAAAAATTAGACAAAGAGCCATAAACGGAAATAATCCAAAAACTACAATGAGATCAGATCCAGGAGAAATTGAAATTACAGAACTATCCAATGCCTTTCAGCAATTGGTTTCAACCTATCCTGAATACACGGCAGATAAATTGAACGAGTTATCTGTATTCGATGACCAAGTCAAACAGCATCACAGTGCGGTTTGCAATATGTTTGATAAATATTGTGAAATGAGTGAACGTCAACAAAAGAAAGTTGAGGAAAAATTAGAGTTTTATAGTCACAAAATATAAACGAGAAATGAAAAACAAATGAAGATAATAAGAGGGTAATCCAATGGGAAATTTATTTACGAAACCAACAGAACAAAAGCCAGGCGCGACAAATAAGGAAGAAAATAAAAAAAGTTTAGGAATCTGGGGAATATTCAAAATTGTTGGCAAGGCAATTTTAGCAGGGCTCGGATTTGTTGGGGGTCTTGTTGCAATAGGAGTAGGTCAAATTTGGGCAGGCGTTGGCTTAATAGGCGCGTCTGTGTATGGAATAGTAGAGACATTTAGAAGCGCGGTAAATGAACAAAATGAAGGAGAAAAAATAGAACAAGCTGACTTAATGGCAAAAGCACTTGAGGAGGCAAATGAAAGAATAGTGGAAATTAACAAAGCCAAGGCAGAATCGGAATTAGCGTTAGCGAAGGAACACGCAGAAGCGGAACGACAACGAGGTCTAGGTCAAGAGCTGAGACAAGAAAGAAAAGACCTAAAGAAAATTATAACTGAACAAAATCATATGTATGTCGCAATCAATGTGCGATTGAATGCATTAGAAGATAATAAAAATGAGAAACCTAAAGAAGAAGATGAAATTAACCAGAAACAAAATATAAAAAATAATGTAGTCAAAATAAATGTAACGCCAAATATTGATATACAAAAAAATAATACACCCAATGATACAAATCAGTCATTAAAACCACAAAGCAAAGTCATCGAAATAAATAGTGTGATCCCGATTAGTCCAGTGGATTTTAATTGCGGTCTGTATGCCTTGGTATGTGCCGCTAATCTCGCATTAAAACAAAATCCAAATCGCCAGCATTCATTTCCGTTAAGTCTGACGACGATAGATGGAATAATCCGGATTGATAAGCAAACACTTGCTCCTGGTACGCAATCCCTGGCAGTGATGAAGAAATTTGGTGAAAATTTGAGGAAAAATTACCTAAAACCCGCATTATTGTCCGATAATGAATTTCAACAGGATTGGCAGAATGAATTAACACAAGCTTGTATGATGAAATTAGAAAAAGCAGAGTCAAATGAATTGGATATAGCTGTTAGCGAATCAACCATAGCATCAAGTATAGATCTCTTAAAACATTTGAATGATGTTAAAGCAGAAATTGCTAGATATATAGAGACGAAGAAAATTGAAAATGATCTTACACGAGAGTATGAAAGTGAAAGCTGGTGGAGTCCTAGCAATGATCAGGAAAAGTTTAGACAGCACCTACAGTTATTTTTAAATAGGCCTGATTTATGCAATAAAGATATGTTTGAAGACGAGGCGTTTGCAATATATAAAAATAAATCATATAAACTGCGAAAGTTTTGCCATTATTTTAAAGAGGTTTGGGACACGGTTGACCTAAATAAAATCGCCCCAGAAATCAGAGAGATGGTCGGAATAGTCAAGGAGACTTATTTAAATTTCATAAAAGACGAGATGATGAAGGGTATCGTTCCGAAGTCGATTGACGATGGTATAAACTGGGGTCAATTGTATTCACTTATGAGGTTTGTGCCAGTAGCGACGCACGTTGGCCTGCTAGGGAAGGAAGAAATCGAAATATCAATGTTGCGTCTGTATTGCATCTTGGCCGTGAAAAAATTTGGCAATACGTTATTTAAAAATTATGCGGAATATGTGTCAAATAACCAAGATGCGTCAAAAAAATCGGTGATGCTTACTGCAAAAGAGTTGAGCTGTTTAGCAAAGCGATGGAAATTATCCTTAACCATCATTTCGCCAAACGAAGGAAAAATGCAAGCGGGCTGCGTCTCTGATCAAGCACTTTGCATCACTCTTATAAATAAAACACAAACCAATGAGATAGCCAATCACTGGGAAGTGGTTTTAACAGAAGAAGTGCGCCGCGGAAGCATATTTAATAAATTTAATCCGACGCTATTCCCAGCGTCGTCTGCAAAAGAACCAAATGCTGCCATACCTGACCCAAAGGGAAATATCAAAAAACAGTGCTAACGTTGCACCTGGTTAATCTAAGTTGGAAACGATATGTCAAAGAGTAGAAAAAATATTGCTAAACCTAAGTTAATACCACTTTCTAAGTCAGAAAAGGGTGAATACAGTTTTAATATGAAACATCTGCAAGATGATGCCGCATTCATTTTTATCGATTCAGTGTCAGGAGAAGCTATTGCAGAGTTAAATTATATAAACAATAATGTACGCTTCAACGTAATAACGCACTCTCTCTGTCACGTTCAACTAGAAGATCAAGTTAGCAATCTCTATGTAATGTCAGAGCTAAATGATAATAAAATTTCAGGAAAAGTGAGTTTTGAAGGTGATATCAAGGTCGCTGGAGAATTATATACTGATATTCACACGGTTAAATTTGCAAATGCGAAATTCAATGGAAAATGGATTTCAAAAAGGAATAAATCAGTATGTATCGATGAAAATTCAATCATTTCTGTTAATAAATCATTTATAGAAACCGATAATATCGTTAACCACGGCATGTTTAATATGCATGACACAAGAGCTGTCATTAACAACAATTTCGATCAATATGGTAAATTCGCGGCTTCTAACACCAACGATTATAATAAAGAAATTCATTCCGGATTCTTTGTAGGCAATCGCTTCAACCAGTACAAGCAGGCGCAAACGTCATTTGATTGGTGTGCTTATACACAAACAGGTGAAAAAGGGTGCAATGAAAGCGGTGTTAATATTCATGCGCTGGAAATGAAAGGGGGCGAGTTTAAGGTCAATCGGTCCAACTATTGTGGCGATTCTATCAATGTCTATGCGGGTCAATTCTCATTTTTAGATGAATCGTTAATGTATTTATTGGGAGATTTTAATGCCTTGAATGATGCGTCAATACGCTGGAAGAATGCTAAATCCATTGTGCAAAATAAATTTGTTACAGGAAATAATACTCAATCTGAATTTAATAATAGTTACATCAAAAACGAAGATGGCACCTTGCAAGGAAAGCTAGATATTGACGACCTTGAATGGCATGGGTCGCAGCTCGATATATCAGTGAGTGACAGTGACATACACCGTATGTTTTCTTTCACCAATGAACTCAATGTTCAAGGTGGTGAATCACCAGACCTTTCACTGTGTTTCCATGATTGTCAAATGAAAACAGGTGTATACACACAAGAAGGTTGCGTGGCATTGGTGAATGAATCGCAGCTTTGGTCTATGAATAAGGATTCAACGAATCTAATCAATGGTCATTTAGTTCTGCTCGACTCAAAGTATCACTCTCAGGGGTTGGTTGAGATTACAAAACTTGGGAGGGTGCAAGTCTCAGCTTCGCAAACATTTGATGAAAAAATAAAGGCAGAATTTGTTGGTATGAAAGGAATAGATTGCCTTGGTGTTATCGCACTTGATCCGCATACTCAACTTAAAGGTGAGTATCTTGATTTGTTTGCTGGCTATTTACAAATGAAAGCACATAGTCAAGCCGAATTCACAGGATCAATTATCGGCAGTCAGGAGAATATTTCTATTGACGATGGTGCGGTACTGCATGCTAAAAATCTATTTGTCTCTAAAAAACTGATACAGCTATCAGAAGCACAAGAACAGGTAGAGCAAAATAAAAAAATAAATTTGATGGCTAAAATCCAAATCGATAATATGTTTTATGCAATGCCAGGTTCGTCCGTTCAGTCGCAAAACAGCTACTTTTATGCTAAATATCACCTTGCAGAGGGAACGAGTAAATGGTTGAAATCATTATCTTATGCAATGGATTATATAGAGCAGGGCACGTTTTTCGCACGGGGTGGCCATCTGGTCGCCCAGCATTATAGCGCAGGTTATTTTGGCCAAATTCGATTAACGGACCAACAGCGACTCTCGGCGATTATTTTTTACAGCAATGGCGATTTTCGCGCAAGTAATACGATGCTCAGAGTGGATGCAAAGCCAGCAATAGAAGCAAAGCCAGCAATTAAAGCAAAAGAGATTGAGCGAACCTATTCGCCTTATGCACAATTTGCCCGCAAATCCTATACGGAATTAAAAAGCAATACCTTGTTTTATATCGAGGCGGGTGTGATGAGCGGGATGATGCGGGTGAAAACGCTAAAATCGGCAGCGCCTGTGATTGCCGGCAATTATCTTACAACGACAACGGACGCAACTTTATTTGGTAATAGTGTTCTGTTGCGTACGGAAAATATAAACCAGCATGGGGAGATAGTGCTGACGGGGTCATTGTCAGGGGAAGGCACTCGGTTTGTCAGTAGCGGGTTTGTGGGAGCCAAATCCATTAACCTTGGTTATGATGTAAAGGTCAGTTTTTTGGCTGCAAGTAAAGTCAGAACCCACCAGTTAAGTGTTAACACCAAGTTTTATGGGAATGAAGGCCTCATTTACGCAAATGATGCTTATCATGTGAATGCTATTACTTATAGTAATGGCGGCGTTGTATTTACCGCTAATGGCGTCGTGAATGCGCTTCTATCAAATACTGGGATTGTTTTGCCGGACAGTTCGTCGGATGTATTTACGCCGACTGCGCTTATCTCTAGCATCAAATCATTTTTAACAACGTTTCTGCCATCTTATAGTGGTGTGGTTCAAGGAATATTTTCTGCTATTTCGTTGGGCCAGTCCGTATATCATTTTACCCGGACTTGTATTGAGCTTGATAAGCAATTTCAAAATGGCAAAAAATCATTGCGCTTTCATGAATTAATTGGTCTCGCAGCACAGGGTAAAGGAATGGTGGAAGTAGGAGTTGCACTCGGGAGGGATATTGGTAAAGCGTCAGAAGAAATACCGCATCTTTCTGAAGATGTACGGAGCCTTATTAATGGAAAAAAAGACGAAAAGACCACGGAAGTGAAAGAAGTTATTTATAATGAGAAAGCATACCGCCACGCAGGAGCGCGAGTGCCTGAGAAAAGCATTTGGCCAGGGCGAATCTTGGGCGCTTTCTATGCTGGTTTAGCAGATTATTCCAACTCAATCAATGGCAGTTATTCAGAGAATGCGATTTTGTCTGCAAATGGATATTTAGCACTTCCTGCTGTGTCGTTTAAAGATATTTTTGGCTTGAATCTTAATTCAATTGGAAGGACGGGACATTTTTTAAGTACACTGAATATCGCGGGGTCAAATTTTGCAACAGAAGATTTGACTGTTGATGCACAATATAATTTTTTGCCGATATATAATGTTCAAGCTGCTAGTCATTTGAATGTTAAAGGAATCAGACACGCAGTGCATGGGAGGCAATTTGGGATTAATGGATTAAATTATGCTGTGGAACATACAGATTTGCCAGCGTTCGCTACAGTGTATGGGCGCAATGCACAAGTCAAAGGCAAGTTCATGCAGCTTGAAGGCGAATTTAAATTGCGCGGGCGGAGTTCGGTTGAAATAGATAAAGTAGCAGGCGAAGGCAGGTTTAATTATGCAGATCATTTGCATCTTGATATCAAAGAAAGGTCTGGTCCATTTAAAATAATTGGCGCAACGACACCTAAAGATAAGCTAGAAGAGTGGCAGAAAGTTTCCCCGCCACCGCCAAGCCAAGAAGAAGAGCAATTAAAATCTTTTGGGGCTGATATTCCAGAATATGCTGACGAACCAGTTGAAACACAATGCGAAGCAAATAAACGAAAAAGACAAGAATTGAAAATCCGACGGGCGTTGTCTGAGCTAATTAATTCGCAAGAACCAGATCCAGCGGATAATTCAGCACCAAGGCCTAAAACAGTTGCTGAAAGAAAAGAAAGAAGAAAGCAAGGAAAAGAAGAACAAAGGCGGCTGAATGGGGAAGTTGGAAAGCTGGCTCATCAAATTTATCTTTCGGATGTTGCTGTTGACCAAGCTAAAGATAAGGTGATTGAACAATTGGCCAAAGATCATTTGGAAAAAACCGGGGGACCGTTGCCGGAAGAGGTCATCAATCAAGTGACCGCTCAATATGAAGCCATAAAAGCAGCTCGGTGGGCGAAGCTCACGCAACCGTATCAGCAAGAAGTGCCTACTGTTGAAGAGCCAAAAGAAGAAGCAGCACCGCTAGTGCACCATCAACTCATTTTGCATCCTCAGCACATTTTAGATTATATACAGCATGAACCGGCAAAGTTGGGAGAAATAACGGGAGGTGATGTGACTCATCTGACAGGACCTGTCGATTCTGAATCAGGTGAACGAACCAAATGTAAAGGGATTGAATTTGAACCCAATGTACCGGTTAACCTTAAAAATGGATTATTGCTGGTAGAAAAGCTGACTGGAGATGGCCAAGGGGCAACCTTTGAAAACATGCAAGGTGAAATCGACGAAAATGAGTTTCTCGACACGTTTGCACCGAAATTTTATGGAAATAATTATTTTAAAGTTAATAAGAAGATGTCTGATGCTGCTCAGGTAGGCATAAGTGGTATCACCATATTTGATTTAAAAAATGGTGAAGGCGAAGGGGAATTTCAGCACACAGGTCATGTTACTGACTTAGCAGATGAGGATAATAATGACCCCAATCCAGATAAAATAAATTTATATAAAGTTCTGGCTAAAAAGGGTGATTTAAATGGTTCGGCGGATATAGAAGGTTTTGGTGCTGAATTTGATAATTTCTCAGAACAGGATTATGTCAATTTTCTTCAAGGTAGAGGAAAATATTCAGATTATAAGGCAAATGAGTTTCTACATGCCGGCATGACTATTCTGCCATTTGTTGTGTCCGAAGCGTTTGAGCGGCTGTGCGATATATCACTAGCTGCAAGCAAGGTAACCTACGCTTACTCTGGTGATCAGACTGGCCGAAAAGTTTATTTAAAATCATATAAAGATGATACCGAAATATTGGCGCCATTTAATGGCGAAGCATTTTATGCCGATGCTGAAGGAAAAGTATATGTTGCACCTGGATGTGACATCTATGGGCGTCAATATGTCAAACTGCACGCAGTCCATGGCAATGTTGAGAACCATGGCGCGAAAATTGAAGCCGGAAATTTATTATGGTTGGTTGCAGATGAGGGGGAGGTGGTTGGTTTTGCAAACAAGCGTATCGTCAAAACAAAGTATGGTGAAAAGGCGGTATATGATCCTGCTTTATTTGTTGGAGGCGATGGAAAAAACAATGATAATATCGGTTGCATCGTCGAAGCAAAGGGAAAGCTGAGATTAGTGTCTTCTTATCTTATTTCCCAAGGCCACAATATACTAGAGGCAGAAGGAGGATTTGAGTGGCTTGCAGAAACATCGACCTATATTTCTAAAGAAAGAAAGCATACTGACGCCATCCATTATCACTCTATTTATAAGATATCGACTCAAACAGATGTTTTCGCAAGTATTGTATGTTCTACCGGCGGCCAAACAATACTTATCTCCAAAAATGGAACCGTGTTTAGTAGAGCGACTCAAATTGTAGGACCGGTGGGGGCCGATCTTGCAACGAAGCCTGAATTTTTTAGTGTTAAAACCAATGATCAAAGCGCAACGCATGAAAGTTGGGCTTGGGGATTAAAGCAGCGAGAAAAAGAAAAATTAATTGAAAAATCGGCGCCAACGTTAATTCACGATGATAGAGGAGAAACCCTGATAAGAGTGCGGGAAGGAGGTGCTGATTTTAGTGGGGCGCTATTAACCGGAAAGGGAAATTTAAGAATTCAATTGGATAACCCTAATGGCGAACATTTGATCTTGGGGCAAGATATTTTAAATTTAGAATATTACCAACATGACAATGGCATTGTCTTTTCGTTACCAGGCGTTGATTTTTATCTGGCAATGAGGCGATCAGGCAATTTTATTGAAGCCTTGGCAAAAGAAAATGACACAGCTGGAAAATTATATCAGTTTTTACAGGCCAATGGGGTGATTGAGCAATTGGCGGCCGCCTTTAATCTTGGGTTAAATATTTATAATGCGGCAGCTGCATTAATAAACCCCTCGGTGTCTGTAGGCTTTTCCGATGAAAGCACAGCGATGACGCAGCAGATACCAGCATTAGGCGGGCTGAAAAAAGGCGGAAAAGTTGAGCTCAGTGTTCCTGGCGGTATCATTGATTTTAATAATGGCGCGGGAGGTGATATAACCGGCGATCTTGATGTTAACGCGCGCATAATGAATTTGAATGCAGCCGAATGTACATCGACTATCAATCAGCAATCTATTTCTGTTAACGTTGGTGTTGGTTTAACAACTGGTGCGCCTACAGTTGGAGCTGCCTATTCTAAGACAAAGATAAAAACAACCGAATATATACCCTCTGTATTGAATGTAGGCGGTAATTTTAACGCGCATGATGGCGATGGCCCTATGGGGGAAATTAATCTAGGTGCTAGTATCTTAAGAGCAGAGACAGCTACTGGTGGAGTGAAGAAAGTCAACCTTAATGACGAGGAAAACGAAGTAACGCAAAATGCGGTTGCAGTTAATGGCAATTCATCAGGCGGAGTGGGTGTTTTTGTTGGCAGCGGCACAAATAAAACAGTAGTCGAAAGTATCATAGATGCGCCCGGGCTTAAAATTGAGGAAACAACCCATGAAGAACATCATGATCGTGATGGTTATGTTGGTGTTGGATTAAGTGCAAATATAAATAGTTTTATTAATAGCAGTCCGCCGTCTTCGGAAAATGTTCCGAGTCAGTTAAATGGAGATGGAGCAATGGAAAGTTACAAAGCTCCTAGTATTGGTAGTTCATCTTCGGTAGCTATTCCCACATTTGGCGTAACCGTCGCTGCACGAGGTCATAATGTTACAGTTGATGTTCCAGTGCAACTAGTAAACACTATTGTTAATAAGTTAACGAGCGGATCCTCGCAAATTAATCATCAAACTGACAAGCCAGTGGAAAAAATTGGTTTCCAATTGCTACATGAGGGGAGTTTCAATACAGCGGAAAAATACAATGTTCCTGAGCAGACAACTTCTATAGCGAATCAGCGGCCAACCGCTGATTTTCAAGCGCTACATCAAGCGTCATATCAGCAAGATATATCAGAAGAAAAATCAATGGTTGATTTTCAACCACTGCACGAAGAAAGTTATAAGCCAACTGAAAAGCTAGCTTTGCCTGACGTAATAGAGTCTGCTCCACAAATGGAGCAAACACGATTTGATTTTCAATCGGTGCATGAGCAAAGCTTTCTGCCGGTTGAAAATGTGGATGCCGCTGTAAAAGTTAACGGTGAAGATCAAAAATTAATTGATGAAGAGCCTTTCTTTGATTCAATGACAGGTATACCCGGACAATTGAGAGAGGATGTAGGTGGCGCTGCTGTTAGAGCTGTTCCTTTGATTATTCATGACTTGCTTGAAATGGGGGAGACAGGCTTAACGCTTGCTTGGGACACAACACTGATGGCTGCGCTTTTAGATAATGCTAATTTTGCTAATCGATGGTCTGATCGATTTACGTTACTTAGTGGTACGGTATATGAGGCGGGGTCTTTTATGCATGATCTGGAGGCAGCTTATTTACACATGTTAGGCAACGCAATTAATCCGGATTTAGGTAATGCATTATACAACCCCGCTGTAGAAGAGCGGATGCAAAGAAGAATGAATGTCCTTGGTAACGCTTTATATAATTTCTTAGATGATGACCCGTTGGCAAATATTTTTAGGTTTGTTGGTACTAACTATCTACTCGGAAAGATATTCAATGCTGCTACCTCTGTTGTTAATTGGTCAAATGGAGCCCCGATTAGCCATATACCCCATACAGGAGAATTAGTAGCAGCGGAGGTGGACGTATTCCCGATGACAATAAAAAATACGCCACAGCAAAGGTCAAAATATAAACCTCGGGTTGTAGAAATCCAGGATGCCGAGTTTGAATTGGTATTACGAAACAATCAGCCGCAATTAAATCCAGGAGAATTAAGCGTTGCGCGTATGGAGGTAGGTGAATTTAATGCTTTTCAACCTAATGTCGGAGCTGAAGGTAAAGCAGTCAATGTAAATGTACTTACTAAACCAGTTGTGATGGGTAATCATCATTTTGATGTTGAATTGGACGGCACATATGCTGCAACGCAGTTGGAGGTGAGTGGTGCGTGGCATGCATTAAATTACATGTCTAACTTAAGTCCCCTAGATGCACAATTAGTTCATTTTATAAAAAATGAAGGCTTGCATGGCAGATGTTTGATGTTTATTAAGTCAGGAATGTCGCCGGAATCTACTCTTTATCGTGGTAGTTTTTATCCTACAAATGGATTTGCGGGTAATATTATCCAGCATTTATCCCGCGGAAATTACGAGATACCAGTGCCGCCAACGATTATTGAAATCTTTCCTGACCAGTTGAAATTAAACGAAATGGCAGCAGTCATTGGCCATGAGGTTACGCATTTGGCGTTTTATCGAATGATAAAAAAAATCTTTAGTAAGGGTTATTCTCATCCATTTAATCAATTTGCAAATACTGAACGTCTGGATCGCTCTCGTCTTAGAGATTTAGCATTAAATAATTTTGATATGTGGGGTATTACCGGAAAAGGGATTTTTTCTTCACCACAAGCATGCTTATTCCTGTACCCACAAACTTATTTTAATAACCATATCTTGCATTTCTTTAAACGGATTGGAGAAATATTATCAGCCAATAAGTTAACGGAAATATTGGAGACTGTTCAGCTTAAATCGTGGTTGGGCGAATCTGAAGCTATGGTGTTAGCACAAGAACTTGGAAAATTTAATATTCCATTTGATGTGGCAATAAAAGCATATAGAGAAGCCTATAATATTAGGTTAGCAGAGGGCCTTGCTTGGTACAAAACCAGTGAAATAGCAATCCCAGGCGAGGCGGCGAAGTTTATCCCAAACACATTGGAGGTTTATAAACCTGTCTTTAAAGAACTTGATCAATTTTTAGCTGAATATATACCAGCATTGCAGAGTGTGCCGCCGAAGATATCCACTTCTGGTTTGGATTTTTTTGCTAAAAAGAATATTTCTGACGATATGGTGCCGATGATCAATGATGTATCTAACGCAAGCAAGTTAATTTCCCAATACAAAGGCTTTATATTTAAAGATCCACTCACAAAAGAGTTGGATGGGGTAGGTTATGTATTTAACTGCGAATATAAAGGAATATACGGAAAATTTTCCAGTCACGTAGAGGATCTCTATCAAGCTATCTATCGAATTTACAAGATTGCGCCACACTATAGCCGACTGGCTGATATGTTATTGCATAACAGCAAGCAAGGGATATGCCCGATTTTTGCGATGGGTCAGGGATTTGCATGTAAGTATCCAAACAGTGTTGATAAGTGGCATCGAGAAACAGCGCCTATCTTTGGAATTAATATTCAAGATAAAACAAAACCGTGTGGTTATAAACAAGTGACCCAATCATCCATTATTTATAATATTGAAGGTTTTTATAAAAAAGAACAACGAGTCGACCATTATAGAACATTAACGCTATTAGAAGCAGGTGTTAATCAGGTAATGTATACTCTTTTTGATCAAAATAGATTATCAGAAAATATAATTAATGTGCTGCAAGCCGCATTGAAAGTAGATGAATGTGCATATCGCAGAGGTAAACAACTCACGCAATTTGAACCGCTAGCAAATCTCATTTTTACCTCACCACGACAATTATATTTTAATGAGGTGTTTATTAAACATCTAGAGTTGCAAATATCTTCTGTCATTCGTGAGCATAAGTTATCTCATTCTATCACTAAAATGGTCAAACAAGCAGGTGATAAGTATGTAATGGGCCAGCTTGATAATTGGGAAGATCTTCTTGTCGAAGAATTCACACCATTAAACGCACTCATCAGCCCTGAGATAATTAGGAAGGCATATCAAAAAGCGATTTTATCTTTTCAGAATAAATTACTGAGAGAACTTATTAATGCTGATATTGCTTATCCAGGCGAATTAGAAAAATTACTTCCTCATACGATGCCATACTGCCGGGAAATATTTGATCAGATATTCAAATATATCGAAGAAATAGGTGTGCCAAGCAAGAAACATGCACCAAAACCCCCATCTATGGGTTTCTTTGTGAGGGAAAATAAACCGGATAAACCGCGATTGATGGATAGGTGGCTAGATCCAAATTTTCGGCGGTAGCTTGCAGTAGAGCCTGGATGTTGACACTTGTTACGTTATGACCTATGGAAAGAAGAAACAAAGCACAAGAGACCGAGAATAAAAGTGTTTGTTCGTCATCATTCGGCTTTAAGTTGAGCACGATATTGCTTTACCTCCGCACCTAACTTATCATTCCCGCCTTAGTATAGGGCGGGAATGACATCTAGCTTTGCAGGCCCGCAATAACAGCCCCATAAGGAAAAAGGATGAATAACAGGATGAACAAAGTTACTGTTTTAAATGGTTGCCTCAGTTTTTTCTTAATACTATTTTCTTCTACTCTATTTGCAGCAACCAGAGCTAATAGCGTGGCATTTACCTTGGGCGGCGGTTATGAATATTTTTCTTCTAAACATGAAGTGAAAAATACCGGGGTTGGTTTTGGTGCGCTGGGTTATAACTTCACTGATCATTGGGGAATCGAAGGCTTAGTCGGTTTTTTCAATACCAAATCGCAACGCGTCGCTACTTATCATGAACAAGTGAAAGGCACATTGTTTGCCATTGATGGCCTTTATCATTTTTCTTCTTTTCAAGTAGTAGAACCTTATTTACTGGCGGGTGTGGGCGTGATGGGTATGAATCCTAGTGGGGATGATGCGCATAACGAAGGCAATATCAATGCAGGGGTTGGTGTGCAGTGGTTTGCGAATCAAGTCGTGGCGCTGCGAGTAGAAGCCCGTGATTTTTATACATGGGTGGGTGGGAAGAATGATGTGATGTTGGATGCTGGGGTGATGTTTTTGCTGGATTTGTGTTAGTGGCTCTCTTGCCCTCTCGTTTGCCCTCACCCCAACCCTCTCCCGCAACCACCGATTGTGGTTTTCCCAAACTCCTGAGGGCGGGAGAGGGGGACGTTGAATTCACTTTCTGAGTTTTTTTCTGCAAATATATTCTCACTTTTTCGTTCTCAGAAGTTGGGAAAAACACAAAAGGTGATTTCAACGTCCCCCTCTCCCGCCCTCAGGAGTTTGGGAAAACCACAATCGGTGGTTGCGGGAGAGGGTTGGGGTGAGGGCGCAAGCTACCGCTCCGGTATCCCCACATACTCTCTTTCCGTCGGCCCCGTATACAACTGACGCGGGCGACCTAACCGATACGGGTTGCTGATCATCTCATTCCACTGCGCAACCCAGCCTACTGTTCTTGCTAAGGCAAAAATCACGGTAAACATGTTGGAGGGAATACCTATCGCGCGTAAGGTAATGCCGGAATAGAAATCAACGTTCGGATACAGTTTCTTTTCAATGAAATACTCATCTTGTAAGGCTATTTTTTCTAACTCCATCGCCAATTTGAAGATAGGTTCGTCATGAACGCCTAACGCTTCTAATACTTCATGACAAGTTTCGCGCATTACTTTCGCGCGTGGATCATAATTTTTATAAACACGATGCCCAAAACCCATTAGACGAAAAGTGTCATCGGGGTCTTTGGCGCGTTTGATATATTTGCTTATGTTTTCGACACTGCCAATTTCATGCAGCATATTTAAAACGGCTTCGTTTGCGCCACCATGTGCTGGGCCCCACAGCGCACCAATTCCCGCTGAAATACAAGCAAAGGGATTTGCGCCAGTGGATCCTGCTAAGCGAACCGTGGCGGTGGAGGCGTTTTGTTCATGGTCTGCGTGCAAAATGAAAATGCGATCGATGGCACGAGAAAGAATGGGACTTGGTGTCAATTCTTCACAAGGCGTGCCAAACATCATGTGTAAAAAATTTTCAGCATAGGAAAATTCATTTCTAGGCGGCATAAAGGGCTGCCCAACCGAGTATTTGTAACACATGGCAGCAATGGTCGGCATTTTTGCAATTAATCGTAACGCAGAAATCGCCCGGTGTTCAGGGTTATTAATGTCCAAAGTGTCGTGATAAAACGCAGATAATGCGCCAACCACCCCCACCATAATAGCCATCGGATGCGCATCACGACGAAAACCATTATAAAAGTTGCGTATTTGCTCATGCACCATGGTGTGATGCGTGACATGATTACAAAATGAATCATATTCTTGCTTGTTCGGAAGCTCCCCATTTAAGAGCAAGTAGCATACTTCAAGAAAGTTCGAATCACTGGCGAGTTGTTGAATGGGGTAGCCACGATAGAGTAGGACACCCTTTTCTCCATCGATAAACGTGATTTTTGATTCACAAGCAGCGGTGGAGTTGAAGCCAGAATCGTAGGTAAAATAACCATCTTTAAAGAGGGAGCTAACATCAATCACATCAGGGCCGAGGGTGCAGGTCAAAATGTCTAAGTCAATGGTTTTACCTTCAACTTGTAAGGTGGCTTTTTTACTGGGCATTCAGTGCTACTCCATGCGCGTTTTCATATTCTATTAAAACATAAGCTGCCTACCTTGTAACTATTCGGTTACCGCTGAATAGTTACTTTTTTTAATAAGAATGACTGGTAACTGTTTGATTTGCTGGGATGCCACGAATATAATCTCTACGCGTTCGATACCCCTTTTGTTTAAGGAATAAAACATGCGTGACACTAGACCAAAGAACCTGAATCTCTTTACGATCCGGTTTCCTTTGCCTGCTATTATCTCGATTTTGCACCGAATTTCCGGCGTTTTTTTGTTTATTCTCATCCCTCTCATGCTTTGGGGTCTTAGCTATTCATTGACCTACCCAGGATTTGAGGCGTTTCAAGACTGGCTCGGCAATATCTATGTGAAGATGATCCTTTGGTTAGTTTTTATCCCCTTTAGTTTTCATTTGGTCGCGGGTATCCGTCACTTGTTATCGGATATCCATATTGGTGACTCATTAAAAGGCGGCCGGAGGGGGGCGTTGTTGACGCTGGTGGTTACTTTATTATTCGTTATGTTGGCAGGGATCTGGCTATGGTGAAATCTGTATTAGGCGTGAATCATCAAGGGTTGCGGGATTGGGTATTGCAACGCGTTTCTGCCATCTTGATGGCGATTTATAGTATCGGATTGTTGGCTTATGTCGGTTGCCATGCGGGGCTTTCTTACGCTGATTGGCATGGTTTGTTTTCTATGATGTGGATGAAAGTGGCCACCATGTTAGTTCTCGTGGGGCTGCTTTATCATGCGTGGATAGGCATCTGGACCATTTTCACTGATTATGTGAAACCGTTTGTCGTACGTAGCATCTTGGATGTCTTAGTTCTTATTATGTTGGCCGCCTGCTTTTTTTGGGGTTTGCTGATTTTATGGAGTGTTTGATCGATGAAAGTGGCAACGCATACGTTTGATGCAGTTATTGTGGGTGGCGGTGGAGCGGGCTTACGTGCTGCCATCGAGCTTTCCCAATCCGGTTTGAATGTTGCAATTCTTTCCAAAGTATTTCCAACCCGTTCACATACCGTTTCCGCTCAAGGTGGCATTAATGCGGCCCTAGGCAATGTCGAGCCTGATGATTGGAAGTGGCACATGTACGACACCGTCGTTGGCTCAGATTTTTTGGGCGATCAAGATGCAATCGAATACATGTGCAAATTCGCGCCGCAATCTATTTATGAATTGGAACACATGGGTTTGCCTTTTTCGCGTCTTGATGATGGCAAAATTTATCAGCGTGCTTTTGGCGGTGCGACGCGCGAATACGGTAAAGAACAAGCACACCGTACGTGTGCCGCTGCTGATCGAACCGGTCATGCCATGTTGCATACGCTTTATCAAAAAAATATCCAAGCGAAAGCCCGCTTTTTTAATGAATGGTTTGCCATTGATCTAGTGAAAACAAAAGAAGGGGTGGCGGGTGTAACGGCTATTTGCATAGAAACGGGCGAAACAATTTTTGTAAAAGCCCGCGCTACTATCTTAACAACAGGCGGAGCCGGACGTATTTTTGCCTCCACCACGAATGCGCATATCAATACCGGCGATGGTTTTGGTATGGCGCTGAGAGCCGGTTATCCGCTACAAGACATGGAATTTTGGCAATTCCATCCTACCGGCATTTATGGATCAGGTTCCTTGATCAGCGAAAGTGTGCGAGGTGAAGGCGGTTATTTAGTTAATAAAAATGGCGAGCGCTTTATGGAGCGTTATGCGCCGCATTTAAAAGATTTATCTTGTCGTGATATTGTTTCCAGATCCGCTGCTATCGAAATTCGTGAAGGGCGTGGTTGTGGTCCTAAAGGTGACTACATTCTTCTAAAGGCTGATCATTTAGGCCCTGAATTAATTAAAACGCGATTACCCGGTATACGCGAATTAGCCATGACTTTTGCAGGGGTTGATCCCGTGAAAGACCCAATTCCAGTTGTGCCGACGTGCCATTATTTAATGGGAGGCATTCCAACGAATTATCACGCGCAAGCCTTAACCGTTAATGCAAGGGGTGCAGATGAAATAATAAATGGCTTATATTCAGCGGGAGAGGCTGCGTGTGTGTCTGTGCATGGCGCGAATCGCCTTGGTGCGAATTCATTGCTCGATTTGGTTGTGTTTGGTAGGGCCGCAGGTATACACGTGCGCGAGAGTATCGAGCAAGGATTACATTTTAGCGATGCAAGCGACACAGACATTGAAGAAGCATTGTCACGTGTTTACCGTTGGAATGGCAATCAAAAAGGCGAAAGCGTCGATGAAATTCGCACCGCATTACAAAAAGTAATGCAAGATGATTTTGGTGTATTCCGTGAAGCAAGCACCATGAAACAAGGATTCGCTAAATTAGAAGAATTGAAAGACCGTTTGAGTTATGCCTGTATTAAAGACAAGAGCGCCTGTTTTAACACCGCACGTATCGAAGCGCTTGAATTAGACAATTTAATGGCAACAGCGGTGGCGACTGCGCACTCTGCTAATGAGCGTACAGAAAGCCGAGGCGCGCATGCGCGCTACGATTACCCGGATAGGGATGATCAACATTGGCTGAAGCACACTCTTTATTTTGATGACGGACGCATTGATTTTAGACAAGTCAATATGAAGCCGGAAGGAATGCCGCCTATTATCTTGAAAGCTAGAGAAGAGAACCATTGACGACACATACCCGTTATTGCGAGCCCAGCGTTTTTTGCTGTGCGTGGCAAACTAAGACGAGCAATCATTTTTAACGAACAGAGGGTTTAAGCTGATGTCTGAAAAACAAGCGATGCACTTTTCCATTTATCGTTTCAATCCAGAAACGGATGCGAAACCTTACATGCAAGATTTTTATGTGGATGTGAAAGAGCACAATTGTAATATGGTGCTGGATGTGTTGCTTCTTATTAAGAATAAAATGGATGAAACCCTCACCCTGCGCCGTTCTTGTAGAGAAGGGGTGTGTGGATCAGACGGCATGAACATCAACGGAAAAAACCGGCTCGCCTGCACCACACATCTTTCCAAACTAGATCAGCCTATCGTCATCCGTCCCCTACCAGGATTGCCCGTGGTGCGAGATTTAGTGGTCGACATGACTCAGTTTTATGCTCAATATGAAAAAGCGAAACCCTTTTTGCAAAACGACCAACCAACGCCTGCCACCGAGCGTTTGCAATCACCAGCAGAACGAGCCAAATTGGATGGTCTTTATGAGTGCATACTCTGTGCCTGCTGTACGAGTTCTTGTCCTTCCTTTTGGTGGAACCCGGACAAATACATGGGGCCGGCTGCTTTATTGCAATCGTATCGCTTTATAGCCGATAGCCGTGATACCGCTAAACAAGAACGGTTAGCGGATTTAACTGATCCATTTAGCCTGTTCCGCTGCCGTGGTATTATGAATTGCGTCGATGTCTGTCCTAAAGACCTCAACCCATTAGAAGCGATCAATAATATTAAAGAAGAAATGCTGGAAGAGTCCGTATAACGATTTCAACTGTCTTGAAAAGAGTAGTGTTAAATGGCCATGCAAACAAAAACCATGCAAGAGCTTTGGCAAGATTCGTATCTTACCTCAGGTAATGAAGCTTATTTAGAAGATCTTTATGAAACCTATTTAAGCAATCCACAAAGTGTGCCAGCTGAATGGCGGCAATATTTTGATGATTTAATGCAGCAGGTAAGTCGCACATCGCCGGATGTGTCTCATGTGGCTATACGCGAACAATTTGTGCAGCTTGCCCGTCAATCTGCGCGCTCGCAAGGGCAGGGCATGGAATCATATCACGATCAACAGCAAGAAAGCGCAATCGAGCTAATTAACGCTTACCGCCGCTTAGGCCATTTGCAAGCAAACATTGATCCGCTTGGATTAAATGAAGGAGTCTACAGCCCCACGTTAGAACTCGCTTATTACGCATTCACTGATCAAGACATGAAACGAACATTTAGTGTCGGATCTTATGCTGGTTTAAATCGAGCGACAGCAACCCTGGATGAAATTTATCAATCATTGCGCCGTGTTTATAGCAACACCATTGGTTTTGAATACATGCACATTAATCGTACCGATGAAGTGGAATGGATTCGCGAACGCATCGAACAAGGATGGGCTAACTTTAAGCCGTCCAATAAAGAAAAGCAGCACATCTTAAATCGTCTAATCGCAGCTGATGGCATCGAGAAATACTTAGGCTTTAAATATGTAGGACAAAAGCGTTTCTCATTGGAAGGTGGCGACAGTTTAATTCCGTTGCTAGATGCCATTATTAACCGCAGCGCGCAGCAAGGCTTAAAAGAAACGGTCATCGGCATGGCGCATCGCGGCCGCTTAAATGTGTTAGTGAATGTGGTTGGCAAAGAACCCACCGATATTTTTTCAGCGTTTGAAGGCAAGGGCGTTAAACAAACACATTCGGGCGATGTGAAATACCACTTAGGTTATTCCTCGAATGTAAATACCACCTTTGGCCCTATGCATATCGTTTTAGCATTCAACCCATCCCACTTGGAAATTGTTTCACCGGTGGTACAAGGTTCGGTGCGCGCACGCGAGCGCAGACGTCGCGATACAGAACAAAAACAAGTGCTCCCCATCCAAATTCATGGTGATGCAGCCTTTGCGGGTCAAGGGGTGGTCATGGAGACATTCAACATGTCTCAAGCACGTTGGTTTATGGTGGGTGGTTCCATTCATATTGTAGTCAATAACCAAGTTGGGTTTACGATCAGCAATCCTAAAGATGCGCGTTCAACGATTTATTGTACTGATGTCGCAAAAATGATAGAGGCGCCTATTTTACACGTGAATGCAAATGATCCAGAAGCTGCTTATTTTGCTGCGTTATTTGCTATCGATTATCGCAATACCTTTAAACGCGATGTGGTCATTGATCTTGTTTGCTATCGTCGTCATGGGCATAACGAAGCAGATGAACCCTCAGCAACACAACCCCTCATGTACAAAGTAATCAAGTCCATGCAAGCGCCATACATACTCTATGCAAAGCGGCTGGTTGATGAAGGGTTGATTGAGGATCAAGCAGAAAAGAAATTAGCCGATGCATATCGCAATGCATTGGATTCAGGCAACTCCGTCGTAGAGCTAGCAAAAGATTCTTCTTATGAATTCAATGTTAAATGGGAACCATACATAGGCACACCCTGGACTAAAAAAGCAAATACAGCCGTGCCGCTTAAACAAATTCAGCAGTTGGCCAGACAAATGGAAAGCTTGCCCGACGGGTTTGCAGTGCAAGCGCAAGTAAATAAACTGTTAGAAGCGCAAAAGAAAATGACCGAAGGCGAGCAACCTATACAATGGGGTTATGCCGAAACCATGGCGTATGCCACTTTGCTAGAAGAAGGCTATCCCATACGCTTGTGCGGCCAAGACGCAGGGCGTGGTACCTTTGCACATCGTCATGCGGTATTGAGTGATCAAAACACGGGTGAAGTTTATATCCCCTTAAGCCATCTTTCACCTAAACAAGCGCAAATTAATATTGTAGATTCGCTACTTTCCGAAGAAGCTGTGTTAGCGTTTGAATATGGTTACGCGACGACAGAGCCTGACTTCTTAGTCCTTTGGGAAGCACAATTTGGCGATTTTGCTAATGGCGCACAAGTGGTGATTGATCAGTTTATTAGTTCAGGTGAACAAAAATGGGGAAGAATGTGTGGCTTAGTCATGTTGCTGCCACACGGATACGAAGGGCAGGGCCCAGAACATTCTTCTGCGCGTTTAGAACGTTATCTACAGCTTTGCGCCCAAGACAATATTCAAGTGTGCGTCCCTTCCACCCCATCACAAATATTCCATTTATTGCGCAGACAAATGATTCGTCCTTATAGAAAGCCGCTGATCATCATGACGCCTAAAAGCTTGCTGCGTAACCCAATGGCAACATCCAGCTTAAAAGATTTATCCGAGGGTGAGTTCCAATTGCTGATTCCAGAAGTGGATACGATTGACCCCAAAAAGGTAGATAGAGTGGTTCTCTGCGCTGGCAAAGTCTATTATGAATTACTTGAAAAAAGACGCGAAAGTAATTTGAATAATATAGCAATTATTCGTATAGAACAGCTTTATCCATTTCCTGAAACCGCCTTCCGTCAAACCATGGAAGTTTATAAAAATGCTAAAGAATGGATTTGGTGTCAGGAAGAGCCGCAAAACCAAGGCGCATGGAATACCATGCAGCCTATTTTAATGGGTTTTATTGGCAAAGATCAGCACTTAGGCTATGCAGGCAGAGCTTCTTCTGCTTCACCGGCTGCGGGTTATCATTCTGTACATGAAAAAGAACAAATTGAATTAATCAATCACGCATTGATGAGAGGAAAACCATAATGGCAATCGAAGTAAAAGTTCCACTGTTACCAGAATCTATTTCTGACGCAACCGTTTCAACCTGGTATAAAAAGGCCGGTGATCGTGTCGCTAGAGATGAGAATATTGTTGATTTAGAAACAGACAAAGTTATGCTTGAAGTTCCATCGCCAGCTGATGGAATAATAAAAGAAATTCTTAAACCAACTGGCAGCACAGTGCAAGCGCAAGAAGTGATTGCGGTTATCGAAGCGGTTGCCGCTGGTACTCAGCCTTCTTCAGCCCCTGCTGAAAAGCCTGTTCAAAGCAAAGCAGCCGCAGCGTCCGCCACACCACAAAATACAACCACATCGACCACACTCAGTCCTTCTGCGCGCCGTGCAGTTGCTGAGAAAAATGTGGATGTTTCAGGAGTCGTCGGTACTGGTAAAGGTGGACGCATTACCAAAGAAAATGTAATGGGAGCGGCTAGCAGCGCACCGATGTCTAAAACGACGACATCGATTGGGATGCCAACCGGCGCCCGTCCAGAAAAACGTGTCCCCATGACGCGTATCCGTACACGTATTGCCGAGCGTCTATTAGAAGTGACGCAAAACACGGCCATGTTGACGACCTTCAATGAAATTAATATGGCGCCGGTGATGGAAGCTCGCAGCCACTACCGCGAAAAATTCGAAAAAAAATACAATGTGCGATTAGGCTTCATGTCGTTTTTTGTAAGCGCTTGTGTGGAAGCGTTAAAACGCTCGCCTACCGTGAATGCTTCCCTTGATGGCAACGATGTTGTTTATCATGGTTATTACGATATAGGCGTTGCGGTTTCCACCGACCGTGGATTAGTTGTGCCAGTATTGCGTGATGCTGACAAAATGAGTATGGCGGAAATCGAGGCAAATATTGCCGAAGCGGCTGAGAAAGCCAGATCCGGTAAATTATCATTAGAAGAAATGCAAGGCGGCACCTTTACCATTACCAATGGCGGTGTGTTTGGTTCGCTGATGGCAACGCCTATCATCAACGCACCTCAATGCGCCATTTTAGGGATGCATAAAATCCAGGAACGCGCAGTGGTTGAAAATGGCCAAATTGTGATTCGACCCATGATGTATGTGGCGCTTTCTTATGATCACCGCCTCATCGATGGCAAAGAGTCCGTTACATTCTTAGTCACTATTAAAGAGTTACTGGAAGATCCTACACGTTTATTACTTGAAATTTAATGAAAGGTACATTGCCCCATGAATTTGCATGAATACCAAGCAAAAAAACTATTAGCAGAATATGGATTACCTGTTTCCAAAGGCGAGGTTGCCAAAACGGTTGAAGAAGCACAACAAATTGCGGCGCGTATGGCATTGCCGCGCTGGGTGGTGAAAGCGCAGGTTCATGCGGGCGGTAGAGGCAAAGCTGGCGGTGTGAAAATAGTCTCGAGCAAAGATGAATTAACAAATGCTGTACGCGCATTATTAGGCACGCATTTGGTGACCTATCAAACCACGGCAGCAGGCCAGCCGGTTCATCAAATATTAATTGAAGAACCGTGTGACATTGAAAAAGAATTATATCTGGGTGCCGTCATTGATCGCGCGAAACAGCGCGTTGTCTTTATGGCTTCCACAGAAGGCGGTGTAGAAATTGAAAAAGTAGCCGAAAAAACACCCGAGAAAATTCTGACTATCACCGTTGATCCGATGGTAGGTGCGATGCCTTATCAAGGCCGAGACTTAGCCTTTGCATTGGGATTAAAAGGCGATCAAATCAAACAATTTGCTAATCTTTTGGTGGGCCTATCTAAATTATTTAAAGAACAAGATTTAAGCTTATTGGAAATCAATCCACTGGTGATCACCAAACAAGGAAACTTATTGTGTTTGGATGCAAAAATTACGATTGACGACAATGCAATTTATCGTCAACCCGCATTACGGGATCTACGTGATGCTTCACAAGAAGATGAACGTGAAAACCGCGCACGTGAATGGGAATTAAATTACATTGCATTAGATGGCGATATTGGCTGTATGGTCAATGGCGCGGGACTCGCTATGGCTACCATGGATATGATTAAACTGCATGGCGGTAATCCTGCCAACTTTTTAGATGTAGGCGGTGGTGCAACGAAAGAACGCGTAGAAGAAGCGTTTAAAATTATTTTATCTGATAAAAACGTGAAAGCGATTTTAATTAATATTTTCGGCGGCATTGTGCGCTGTGATGTGATCGCAGAAGGAATTATTGGGGCGGTAGCAGATATTGGCACATCATTACCGGTGGTGGTTCGTTTAGAAGGAAATAATGCAGAACTAGGCGCAAAATTATTAAGTGAAAGCGGGCTTAATATTGTTGCATCAACTAGCTTCACGGACGCTGCTAAAAAAGTGGTTTCAGCTGTATCACACCGGGAGGCGAAGTAAATGAGTATTTTAATTAATAAAAACACCAAAGTAATTTGTCAAGGGTTTACTGGCAAACAAGGCACACTTCATTCAGAGCAAGCGATTGCTTACGGTACTAAAATGGTAGGTGGCGTGACACCTGAAAAAGGCGGTCAAACGCATTTAGGATTACCTGTTTTTAATACAGTGAAAGAAGCTTATAAAGAAACAAAAGCCGATGCCTCTGTTATTTATGTGCCGGCACCCTTTTGCAAAGATTCCATTTTAGAAGCAGTGGATGCGGGCATTAAACTAATTGTTTGCATCACAGAAGGCATTCCAGTGCTTGATATGCTGGAAGTAAAAGCCTGCATTGATCAACATCCAGACGTGCGACTCATTGGGCCTAATTGCCCTGGTGTTATCACGCCAGGCGAATGCAAAATTGGTATTATGCCAGGCTATATTCATAAGCCTGGACGAGTGGGTATTGTGTCACGTTCCGGTACGTTGACTTATGAAGCAGTGAAGCAGACCACGGATTTAAATTTAGGTCAAAGCACCTGCGTTGGTATAGGCGGTGATCCTATTCCTGGAACAAATTTCATTGATGTGCTCGCGTTATTTGAAAAAGATCCGAAGACGGACATTATCATTATGGTGGGTGAAATTGGTGGTAGTGCGGAAGAGGAAGCGGCGGCATTTATCAAACAACATGTGACTAAACCTGTAGTTGCTTATATTGCCGGTGTGACTGCCCCTGCTGGAAAGCGTATGGGTCACGCGGGCGCCATTATTGCAGGTGGCAAGGGAACTGCGGCTGAGAAATTTAAAGCGTTGGAAGCGGCCGGTGTGCATACGGTACATTCACCTGCTGAAATGGGCAAAATGGCGGCGCAAGTACTAGCAAAAGTGACGGGTTAATCATGTTGGATCCTAAATTAGTTCGCAATTCTATCGATGTCGTTGCTTTGCAGCTAAAAAAGCGCGGTTTTACCCTTGATGTGGCTAAATTCAATCTCCTTGAAGAACAACGCAAACAATTGCAAATTAAAATGCAGGATCTACAAAATGAGCGTAATGTTCGCTCCAAAGAAGTGGGGCATGCAAAAGCGGCGGGTAAAAATGTAGAAGATGTTTTAAAAAGCTTGAAAGAATTAAGCGATGCGTTAAAAACGCAAGAAGAAAAATTCGCGCAAGTTCAAGTTGAGATGGATGATTTTTTAGCTTGTTTACCGAATATCCCGCATGAATCGGTGCCAGTCGGTAAAAGTGAAGAAGACAATAAGCTTATTCGTACATGGGGTGAGCCAAAGAAATTATCTTTTAAGCCTAAAGACCATGTGGAATTGGGTGCGAATCAACACTTAATGGATTTTGAAGCCGCGGCAAAAATTTCCGGTGCGCGTTTTGTGGTATTGCGAGGAGCGCTCGCTCGTTTGCAGCGTGCATTGATTCAATTTATGTTGGATTTACATACCAACGAACATGGTTACCAAGAAATTACGGTTCCCTATTTAGTTAATGCATACAGTTTATTTGGTACGGGACAATTTCCTAAACTCAAAGAAGATGTGTTTGCCATTTCTGGAGAAGTGGAGCTTTATTTAATTCCCACATCTGAAGTACCAGTGGCAAATACCGTAAGAGACGATATTTTATCCGCTAGCCAATTACCGATTAAATATACTTGTTATAGTTCATGTTTTCGCAGTGAAGCGGGTTCATACGGAAAAGACATGCGAGGCATGTTGAGACAGCATCAATTTGAAAAAGTAGAGTTGGTGCAAATTGTACGTCCTGATCAATCGTATCAAGCATTGGAAGACATAACCAAACACGCAGAAACGGTGTTGCAGCGTTTAGAATTGCCTTATCGCGTAATGGCATTATGCTCAGGCGATATTGGGTTTGCCGCTGCTAAGACTTATGACATTGAAGTATGGCTGCCGGGACAAGATCGTTATCGAGAAATTTCTTCATGCAGTAATACCGAGGCATTTCAAGCGCGCCGCATGAAAACGCGCTGGCGTGATGATTCCGGTAAAATTGAATTAGTCCACACCCTTAATGGCTCAGGCTTAGCAATCGGCCGCACGTTGATTGCGGTGATTGAGAATTATCAGGATGAATTAGGGCGTATTCATATCCCGAAAGTATTGCAGCCATATATGAGCGGCCTGGAAGTGATTGAATAAAAATCTGACGTCTCCCCACGAATTTATCCGTTGCTGGGTTGGGGAATGCATCCGATATAACTACGAAATTCCTCTCCCGCCCTATGAAGTTTGGTAAATTTACTGTCAGTGGTTGCGGGAGAGGGTAGGGTGAGGGATAAACACCGATTTTAACTGAGCTTTTAGCAAGTGTAGCCTGGACACGCTTTTTGTGTCCAGGGTAGCGGCTTTGCTACACGCACTGCCCTGGACACAAAAAGCGTGTCCAGGCTACTATCGATCACCAGGTCAATTCTAACCCCTTCGACTTCGCCTCAACCAATGCCAACTCATCGTTGGTAACATCATCATCCAAACTCTCAATAGTCGGCCCACCCGTCGCATCCATCAACGCTAAATAACCTTCTTGCGGTCCTTCCAACATTGCAATATTTGCATTCGCATTCCGCATGAAGTTAACAAACCCTTTCAAATCGTCTTGCCCACTAAAGCGTGGACGCATTTCCGCATCCAATCCATTAATGTTAAGCGCTCTTTGGATGCTATTGGTAAGCACACTTCGGCGCTCAGCTGCTACTAATAATGCTTGTGGACTAGACTGAGAGGTGCCACCAAATAAGGTACTAAAAAAACCTTTATTTTCTAAAGCGAGCGTCGTTTGAGCGCTGCCGTTTTCTAAGCTAAGCATAGTATTAGCGTGCGAATGCATGAGTGTAATTACCGAGGCTATCTTTTTATAGTCAGCAATGGCTGCGTAGCGATATTCTGGGTTCGCAGCAAAATTCAGCAACCCTAATGAGACTTGGAAGAATTTAAGAAAATGTTCCACAAAGGCATCTGTCAATAATTCACTGAGTGACAATCCAATATCATTAGACTGTGTTTTTGCCAGGGTCCATAAATGAAGCACTAAGTTAGTCACCTTGTTAGCCAACACTGGGTTTCTGGTAGTCTGCACCATCAACATAAGACCCGTTAGCCAATCACTTACTTTTGAATTGACGCTATTTTTATCGAAAATTTTACGTAGATCTTGGCTTTCCATTAAATGAATCACATCGGTAAATTCACGCAGATAAAGTTTAGAGGCTAAGTGTTTAGCATATTCAAAGGTAATGGTAATATCTTTACGATGCAATTCTTCCAATAATTCAATATAGGGCAAAGTAAGTAAATTATCACCAGCCTTAAAATCTTTTAAATTGGCAGTCAATTTTTCACGGTCTACAATCACACCATAGAGTCTAGCTATCCCTTCTAATACGACCTCAGTGTAATCATTTCTGATCATTGCCGTACAAAATTGGCATTTTTCTTTGCTGGCAATTTCTTTATTCTGCAACACACCAGCAATATGCAATACTTGTTTAGGCGTTAACTGTTTTAACCCCTTGTCGGCCAGTTCGTTGACAAGCGCGAAAGCGTCCGGTTGATCGAGATAGGTGAAAAGATGATGCAGAAAATCAATTTGTGCTTGTGTTTCTGCTTTAGATAACACCTTTAAAAATTTATCATCATTGATCACTGAACCTGAGACATGCTCTTTAAAAAGAGCTAAAGCGGGGCCATTTAATTTAAATAACATCATTTTATTTTGTAAGACAAAAACAATTGCCTGCTGGTGAAGCTTATCATTTGGAAACACGTCAAAAACCGCTCTGACCACATCAAGTTTTGGACTCACAGGCAGTTTTGCTCCGAACATGGATCGTTGGATTGTAGGCACAGTGAGCGCTCTTGAAGATACTTCGGCAACAGGTTCTACAAAACTAATTTTATTGTCTTGCATAAAAGTTAAAAAACTTACATCAAGATCATTCGTATCTAAAAATTCCATTAATTGTGGCTGCGCGTTTAATAACTCTTCAAGATCCTGGATGAATTGGCCGTTTTTTTCTAAGAAGGCAATGAGTGTTTTATAATATTCAGCCGTTCGGTTTTTCAATAATGCTTTAAAAGTTACTGAATCAGAAGCTTTCCGCAGTAATGCCTCATCTGCTTGACTGAGAAATAAACTAATAAGACGAATAGCAACTTCACTGTGCGCTATATCTGGTCTATCAGGATTGCTCACAGACATTCTTAACACATTCCCAAGCAAGAAGTTAGCAAAAACTACTTTTTCCTGGGTTGTACACGCTTTTAATGCTAGCAATAATTCAGTAATCTTACTTTGGTGGCATTTTTTACCTTGGATTTTCAGCATTTCATAGAATTCGTTGGAAGTATATGCAGCAGCTCTTGCACCCGTATAACTTGTACCAGTTAATTCTTCAAATGTTACTCTTAAACGAGCACCATCAATCGCCAAAAACGTTTTTAATTCATTTGCTGATTTTCCCTGAAACCAAACTTTCAATATTTCAACCAACTTGTGGTTGTATATTGAATGATAAAAATTATGATTTCCTAAATCAAAGGTTTTATCAAGCAAATCTTCGTTATATCGATTTTCTTGCTCATCTCTTGAACGCATTTTATTTTTCCTCACTCGTTATGTGTTAACTCGCAAACTGTAATTTACTGATTTTTTCCGTTAACTGATGACTGTCTTTTACTACACCATGTTCACGGTTTTTAAATGCAAACATGCCAAATCCTGCTGCCAGAGTAACACCAAAAAGCAATGCTGCACCTGCGGCAAGTACATTCAAACTAAATTCCGTACAGGCAACCGCTG
>Ga0206988_1055_pt1 | contig 29927 bp, 20 predicted proteins | sample Alteio_BWMinCont_12_FD_153263 | JGI IMG/M metagenome (GOLD analysis project Ga0206988, IMG submission 153263) | Enriched cells from forest soil in Barre Woods Harvard Forest LTER site, Petersham, Massachusetts, United States -... | ecosystem: Environmental > Terrestrial > Soil > Temperate forest >... | reverse complement strand
AATATTTATTGTAAACCTTCACCTGGTCAGACGATGCGTCTGAAACATATAGCTCAACATTTCCGTGAACTTCTATTTTGTTGATGGCGCTGATATCAGTTAAAACTGTGTAAGTGTTGTTATCGTTTTTTGCAGTGGCTGCATAGGTTGAATTTGCTATTCCTGACACTAAAACTAAGGCTGAGAATATGGTTAAAATTGCGGTTTTCATGATCTTTATATTTTGATTGTCAATTAATTATATCTTCTAAATTTTAAATACACCTATATGACGATCACGGATTTGAAACGTTACAGCAATATGCCCTGTATTAGGTGTGGAGGCTGTTTTGTTCGGTAAATGCGGAAATTTTGTCGGTGAAAATGTGAGGAAAAATCCATGCTATTAATAAATTATTAGCCGGTAACGATTTTTAATGATAATGTTACCGACATTTATATAAGCATAAGCAATTTAAAGGCGCTATTTCCTAAATAGATCTCTGCAACTATTTAGGGCAATAACCCCGGCAAGCTGCTATGAAAAACATCTTAAACTTTTAGCATATGAAAAAACCCGCATCAAGCTTACTCTCGGCGATCTTACTAACGGCTACGTTTATCATGACCTTTGATCCTGTTTTTGCCGCTTTTTTACAGGATAAGCGCCCCGCAACAAGGCCAGGCAATACGCAACCTAACCGGCCACCGGGTAACGGGCAACGCCCGCCAGTTAACAGGCCGCCGGGTAACGGACAACGCCCACCAGTTAGCAGACCACCTAGCCACAGGCCGCCAGTTAGCAGGCCGCCTGCCCACAGGCCACCAACAGGACACAGGCCGGGTCATAGACCGGGGCACAGGCCACCAACTGGGCACAGGCCACCTATTTACAAACCGCAACGCCCCATATTTATTCATCGCCCGCCACGCTACTCCTACCGCTATCACTCTTATAGGCCTTATAGCTGGGGTCCGTCATGGCATCCACTGGGCTTCTTTGTAGCAGCACTTGCAACAACCGCAGTAATTATTGCTATAAACGATCAGCAATATCAATATGATAACGGTGTGTATTATCAATCCACAACCGGCGGTTACAAAGTTGTTGCAGCTCCGCTTGGTGCAACTGTTAATGTTTTACCATCGGGCTACAGCGTTATACAACTGGAAGGTGCAAGCTATTATTATTACGGAGGTGATTATTACATAAGAAACAACGATGGCTACCAGGTAGTGGCACCTCCTGTTGGCGCATTTGTAACCAGTTTGCCGGATGGTGCTTCTGAAACCACGGTTAACGGCAATCAATACCTGTATTACAACGGAACTTACTACCAGCCTGTTTCTGCTGGTGGACAGGACGGTTATGAAGTTGTAGATATGCAGGAGCAATAATTTCAGCAAGCATTAAGATTGGCCAACTTTAAAAAGTTGACCAATCTTTTAAAACAAAAAAGCCACCTGCATTAAAACAAGTGGCCCTCAAAATATATGTTGAACTTTTGCAAAAGTCGAATTAAAGATTGGCAAGGTCATCGTTGATGGCAACAGGTAAGCCAATTCTATTGTCGTTAAAATGAGTAGCTGTAAAGTTGCTGCTGTTTATAGTTGCTGAAACATTACGGATTAAGTTATACCTATCTGCTGAACCGCTAATATCGGCTTTTGCATTATCCTTTACAGTAACGTTTGCGCTGTAGGCCTCTAAGTTTAATTTGGCTGAGGCATTATCGTGCAGGTCAACATCAAACTCAATTTTTGAGATGTTACCAAATGATTTTACTTCTGCATTATCATAAGCAGAGATTGAACGAAGGTCATTTGCACTTACCCAAACTACCAACTTTTCGGCTTTGTATGAGGTGATGCGGAGTACGCCATTTTTGCTTTGTACCAAAGCGCTTTCTGAATAATATTTATTGTAAACTTTCACCTGGTCAGACGATGCGTCAGAAACATAAAGCTCAACATTTCCGTGAACTTCTATTTTGTTGATGGCGCTGATATCAGTTAATACGGTGTAAGTGTTGTTATCGTTTTTTGCAGTGGCTGCATAAGTTGAATTTGCTATTCCTGACACTAAAACTAAGGCTGAGAATATGGTTATGATTGCGGTTTTCATGATCTTTATATTTTGATTGTCAATTAATTATATCTTCTAAATTTTAAATACACCTATATGACGATCACAGATTACAAACGTTACAGCAATATGCCCTGTATTAGGTGTGAAGGCGGTTTTGTTCGGTGAATGCGGAAATTTTGTCGGTGAAAATGTGAGGAAAAATTCATAGTTAATGGTTCACAGATCATGGAAGTGTTTACAATCAATAAAATAAGCTGCAATAAAGCATACACAAAACAAACAGAAGTATTAAACGTAGTTGTATCTGTAAACTTAGTGACTATAGCATATGGCAAATCAACCTGTTCGTTCCCGTACGATACATTTAGGCGACACCCGTTTACTCAAATTTTTCACCGATAACCTCGACAAGATCTATTGTGCCAAAAAACATATGGTAGACCGTTTTCCTGAAATTGCAAATGAAGCTCATTTTGAGGATCTGAACCTCGCAATTATGGAAACGGTAGATGATGTAAAAAAACAGATCATCCGCATGGATGAGATCTATCAAATTTTAGGCGCCAAAAATTCCGTAGCGGGTTGTTCCGGGTTGGCAGGAATGATAGAGGAAGCTTTTGCAGCAATCAGCGAGCAAAAAGATGATACCGCCCTAAGAGATATGTCCATCCTGTTTTACTTGCAAAATATGGAAAGTATTGAAGTAGCATCATTCCAGGTGCTGCAAATGATGGCGGTAAAAATGAAAAATTCTGAAATACTTCAGTTACTAAAAGAAAACCTGGATGAGGCTAAGGACGACAGGATGCTCCTGCTACTAATAACCGCTAAATATGTTGCATATTTAAATAAGCAAAAAACATTTTGAAAATTCTTTAATTCTGAAAATTCTGATTCAGAAATAAAAAAAGCTACCTGTTTAAAACAGATAGCTCCCGTAATATATGTTGAACTTTTGCAAAAGTCAGATTTACATATTGATCAGTTCATTGTTAATCTCAGCAGCGAATGACACTTTATTTTCGTTATAGTGAGTAGCTGTAAAGTTGTTGCTTTTTACATTCGACTCAATATCCCTATTAAGGTTTAATTCAGTAGCCGAACCTTTTAAATCAGCTTTAGCATTATCTTTTACAGTTACACTTGCACTGTAAGCATCAATATTTAACCTTGCTTCAGCATTATCATGCAGATCAACGTTAAATTCAATTTTTGAAATAGTACCGAAAGTTTTCACTTCAGCATTGTCATAAGCAGAGATTGAACGAAGATCATTTGCACTTACCCAAACTACTAATCTTTCATTTTTGTAAGATGTGATCCGCAACACGCCGTTCTTGTTTTGAATAAGGGCGCTTTCAGAATAATATTTGTTGTAAACTTTTACTTGGTCAGACGATGCGTCAGAAACATAAAGCTCAACATTTCCGTGAACTTCTATTTTGTTGATTGAAGTGATGTCATTTAATACGGTGTAGGCATCAATATTAGCAGCAAAGGTTGAGGTTGTTAATCCTAATACAATAACTAACATTGTAATTACGGATAAAATTTTGGTTTTCATTTTTTTATTTATTATTATTGTGACTCTAAATGTGTTGTACTCTTCTATTTTTGAAATACAACCATAAGACGGCATCTATTTTAAAACGTTACAGTAAAATTTTACTTAATAGACCAACGCCTTATTTTCGTCTGCAAAAGTGCGCTTTTTATCCACGAAATTTCTCATCTTAGTGTAATTATTACACCTACTGAATTCATAGACATTATAGAGCTAATAATAATTTAAAAAGTTAATTATCAGCGATTTAATAAAAATCCAACAACTCTCTTCCTGTTTTTAGTCACAGATGACCAGTTCCCGATCTGTAAATTTGCTTTTTTCGGCGGCGTAAAATTGGTTGGAGGTCGCAGTTTTTTTTCCGTAGTCCTGCTTTTAGAACCGGTCAAACTTAGCTTGGAAAACTTAAATTTTTCGGAGGATAGATAATCTTAAAGTAAATTACCCAATCACCAGCTTCTCCCCCGCAAACTTTATCTTACCCGCATCCAGCAATAGTCTTATCGTGTCTATCCGCTCCTTTTCAGTTCCACTTTTTGCAGTAGATACCAATGAACCAAGGTCATGTGACGAGGTACTCAGCAACCCAATAAGCTCATTAGTAATATCATCAAAGATTTCCGCAGCATTTGTTTGTCGTTTTTCTTCCAGGCAAACATCACACACACCACACTTATCGGCATTCTGTTCATCAAAATAAGTAAGCAGTTGCTGGCTTCGGCATTGTTTATGTTCTGCATAAGCAAATACGGCCTCCATTTTTTTGCGGTAAGTTGCCTTGCGCTCCTCAATTACTTTTTTGTTGATGTATAACGCATCGTTATGCTGGCGGGGTTTTAGCCAGGTAACCTGCGGCATATCGGTTTGTTGCTGATAGCTTAAGATCTTATATTCATTCAATTGTTTAAGCCCCTCTATTACCTGCTGCGCATTCATACCTGCACGGCGCGCCAGGTCAAACTCCCTGATCCGTACGTAGTTGTCGAACGAGCCCCCATATGATCGTAATATGGTTTTAATAAAAGGGTCCCAGCCCGGGTTTTGGATCTGGAAATTATACAACTCTTCATTCTGCACATCAAATTTAAATCGCGACGGCAAAAAAACACTTTCATTAAATGACAGGTATTCGTCCAGTTCCAAAAACTTAAGCGCATTTATAGTTTTAATACTATCCAGCTTAAAGCGGCTGCAAAAATCACCCAGGTCCAGATCAAGGCTGATCCCCTCGCCTGCCTCGTAAGCCAGATGGTAATAATTAGCCAGGTAATGGTAAACCTGTTTAATTTCGGCAATGGTTGGGAAGCTCAGCTCAAATTTCTTTTCCTGCTTTAGCCTGTCGGCATAATTATATAATAATACGCCATAAGCCTTTTGTTCATCGCGCCCGGCACGGCCCGCTTCCTGGTAATAAGCCTCCAGGCTTTCAGGCAGATCCTTATGGATCACAAACCTTACATCCGGCTTATCAATCCCCATCCCGAATGCATTAGTGGCCACAATTATCTGGGTGCGGTCAGTTTTCCAGCTCTCCTGTTTTTTTGATCGCAGACCAGCTTCCAATCCGGCATGGTAAAAATCGGCTTTTATGCCATTATTTGTATAAAACTTAGCTATTTCGGCAGTTTCCTTGCGGGTGCGCACATAAACAATCCCGCTGCCCTTTACACCTTTGGCAATATCCAGCAGTTTGCGAAACTTATCTTCCGTATTTTGAACCACATAGCTGATGTTTTTACGCTCAAAGCTTTTTTGAAAAACAACCGGGTTCTTAAATAATAGCTTTTGCTGAATATCCTCGCGTACCTCGGCTGTGGCCGTTGCGGTAAGCGCTAAAACAGGCACATCAGGATGCAGTTCTCTTAAATCTGCAATATGCAAATATGGCGGCCTGAAATCATACCCCCATTGCGAAATACAGTGCGCCTCGTCAACCGCTATCAAATTCACCTTCATGTATTTGATCCGTTCGCGCACCAGTTCAGACAGCAAACGCTCAGGCGACAGGTACAAAAACTTTACCTCTCCATAAATACAATTATCCAATGCAATATCAATCTCACGCTTGCCCATTCCTGAAACTATAGACACTGCTTCAATACCTTTAGCCCTTAGGGTTTCAACCTGGTCTTTCATCAACGCGATCAGCGGAGACACCACAATACAGATTCCCTCCTTTGCCAGCGCCGGCACCTGGAAACATACCGACTTACCACCACCGGTTGGCAACAACGCAAGCGTATCACTCCCCAATAAAACAGATTTGACGATCTCCTCCTGCATGGGCCGGAAGCTATCATGATTCCAATACTGTTTTAATATTTCCTGTAATGTCATTTTCTGATATTAAAGCTAGTTCATTTTTTCTTGAAAAAGCATTGACTACCTACAGCTCCGCCGCCATATTCCAGCACCAGCTTTTCATTGGCATAAATATAAGTGCAGCTATCATTATACCTCGTTTTTAAATTAGGAGGAATTGATTTGTCAAAAACGTCAAAAAAGTACATACCTAATCCACTTCTTTTAAAGCCAATTCTGACTGGTTCACCGTTGTCAATAGAAATGCAATTTGCGTTATCCAGCTTTTGCTTAAGGATGGCAAGGGTACTATTCGTCCATCCTAAAACGGTTAACACAGAATCTATTTTTTTTGATCTTACAGGCAAATTCCATTCCTGGAACTGAACTGTAAGATCCGAACCTTTGCCTGCATCAACCGGGGTTATCACTAACCGTGATATCTCATCATCATTTTTAAATTCTATTTCAACAATTTTGTACTTAGGCATTATTTTGTTAAAATATGTTTTTAGATCATAAATCTCGCTTCGCTTTGTATTGAAATTCGCAACCAAATCGTCCGGAGTATAATTCTTGCCGGAAAACCCCATAGAATTAAACATTATTACCAAGTAAACAAAAACACCTATAACTGCTAAAACAATAGTTATTAAGACCCCGATAATAATTTTCTTTAATGTCATTTTTGTTTTTATCATCTAAAAATAATGATAGGTCGTAAAGATATATCTGAAATCGAACTTAAACACGATTTATAGATTTTTTTAGATTTTCAAGATAATTGATCAATTGATTTACTTAAACGCAATTAATCTTTAATAAATCCTGCCTATCCTTAAAATCCCATAAATCGTGTAAATTCGCGGCTATAATATCCCGCACACATGAAAGCTATTTACATCGCCCTTGTATTCTTATCATTTTCTCTTAGTTTATCAGCCCAAAAATGGAACGTGGAAGCCCCTCCCGGCCCGTCAAAAAAAGTAACAATAACAACCGATGAAGGCACCTGGATGAACCTGGACGTTAGTCCCGATGGTAAAACAATAGTTTTTGATTTATTGGGCGATATTTATAGCATGCCGGTTACCGGTGGCAAAGCCACACTGCTTGCAGGTGGTAAAGCGTGGGAAGTACAGCCCCGCTTTAGTCCTGATGGTAAATCAATCTCCTATACCAGCGATAAAGAAGGTGGCGATAATATCTGGATAATGAATAACGATGGCGGTAGCAAGCATTCCATCACCAAAGAAAACTTCCGCTTATTAAACAACGCATCGTGGACACCTGACGGACAATTTTTAGTTGCGCGGAAACATTTTACAGGTACGCGGTCATTAGGCGCAGGCGAAATGTGGCTGTATCATAAAACTGGTGGGGATGGCGTCCAGCTTACTAAACGTAAAAACGATCAGCAGGATGCGGGTGAGCCAATAGTTTCGCCGGACGGTAAATTTATTTACTGGAGCGAGGATGTTACTCCTGGCCCTAATTTTGAATATAATAAAGACCCTAACAAAGGTATTTATGCCATACAAAGGCTAAACCGGCAAACCGGCAATATCGAAACGATAACCGGTGGCGCCGGTGGTGCTTGTCGTCCGCAGATCTCCCCCGATGGTAAGCTGCTGGCTTTTGTAAAGCGGGTAAGGTTAAAATCGGTATTGTTTATTCATAATTTAAATACAGGCGAAGAATGGCCTGTTTATGATGGCCTTTCGCATGACCAGCAGGAAACATGGGCAGTATTTGGCGTGTACCCCAATTTCAACTGGACACCAAATAGTAATAACCTTATATTTTATGCAAAAGGAAAGATCTGGAATTTAGATATTACTTCGCTTAATACAACCCAAATTCCTTTTGAGGTTACTTCAACACAATCCATCACCGATGCCCTGCATTTTCAGCAAAAGGTTTTCCAGGATGAATTTCCGGTAAAGATGATCCGTCAGCTAACTACATCTCCCGATGGAAAGGTTGTTGCTTTTAATGCCGCAGGTTATATTTATATTAAGGGCTTGCCCGATGGCAGACCTACAAGAATAACCGCTACTACCGATTTTGAATATGAACCGGCCTTTAGCCCTGATGGCAAATCATTGATTTATATTAATTGGACTGATGAGCTAAAGGCATCCATAAATAAAATAGACCTTACCACCTGCCAGGTAACCCGCCTTACAGCCGAAAAAGGCTACTACTATTCGCCCAAATTTTCGAACAAGGGTGATAAAATAATTTTTAGAAAAGGTGAAGGGAATGGGACATCCGGCTATGCTTTTGGTAAAAACCCGGGCATATACGTTATGCCTGCCAATGGCGGCACACCAAAAATGATCATTGATAATGGTATTTACCCGCAATATTCTGCAGATGATTCCAGGATCTATTATCAAAGTGAAGAAGGCGATAAAAAAGCCTATAAAGCGATGGATACAACCGGGGCCAACCAGCAAACGCTGTACACCTCAAAATATACCACACAGTTTAACCCAAGCCCTGATGGCAAATGGATGGCGTTTACTGAACTGTTTAATTGCTACATCACGCCGATGATCTTTACAGGCAGTGCGCAGGACCTTTCAGCAGCAAATAAAGCTATCCCACTTGACAAGCTTACCCGCGATGCAGGTACGTACCTCCATTGGAGCAAAGACAGCCAGAAATTAATGTGGACGCTTGGGCCTAAATATTTTGTACGCGATATCCGCAGCGCTTTTCCTTTTATTGACGGGGCTGACAAAACTCCGGCAATTGATACAGCAGGAATTGACATTAACCTAAAACTAAAAACAGATATTCCGAATGGGGTAATTGCGTTTAAAAATGCACGGATAATTACCATGAAGGGCGATGAAGTAATTGATCGCGGCACAATCATCATTAATCAAAATAAGATCTCTGCAATCGGCAAATCAACCGAGATCGCTGTACCAGATAGCGCCAAAGTTTATGACATGAACGGTAAAACCATTATGCCGGGTATAGTTGACGTACACGGGCATTTGGGCACCAGCCCTGATGGCATTTCGCCGCAGCAGGATTGGCGATACTATGCAAATCTTGCTTTTGGCGTAACTACAGCTCATGATCCGTCAAGCAATACAGAGATGGTTTTTAGCCAAAATGAGATGCTAAAGGCTGGCAATATGATTGGGCCAAGAGTTTACTCAACCGGTACTATATTATACGGCGCTGATGGCGACTTTAAAGCGGTGATAAATAGCTTTGATGATGCCCTTTCAAATATCCGAAGGTTAAAAGCTGTAGGCGCTTTTTCTGTAAAAAGCTATAACCAACCCCGCCGCGAGCAACGCCAGCAGGTAATAGAAGCTGCGCGCCAATTACAAATGGAGGTTGTGCCCGAAGGTGGGTCAACATTTTTCACCAATATGAATATGATATTGGACGGGCATACAGGCATTGAGCATAATATACCCGTTTGGCCTGTTTATAAGGATGTAAAAACACTTTGGAATGCCAGCAAAACCGGCTATACGCCTACTCTTATAGTAAGTTATGGAACCCAGTTTGGCGAAAACTTTTGGTATGACCGTACTGAGGTTTGGAAAAACGAACACCTGCTAAGTTTTACGCCACAGGCAGTTGTTGATGCCCGCTCAAGGCGCAGAAGTACTGCTGAATATGGCGATTACGGACATATTGAAGTATCAAAATATGTAAAACAAATTGCTGACGGCGGTACAAAGGTCAACTTAGGCGCACACGGGCAATTACAAGGACTTGGTGCACACTGGGAGCTTTGGATGCTTACACAAGGTGGTATGACGCCTATGCAGGCTATCCGATGCGCTACAATTAATGGAGCATCCTACCTGGGCATGGATAAAGAGATCGGCTCCTTAGAATTGGGCAAGCTGGCCGACTTAATCATATTGAATGATAATCCGCTGGATGATATCCGTAACAGCGAAAAAATTAAATATGTAATGGTTAACGGCCGCTTATACGATGCCGACTCGATGAATGAAATTGGTAACCGCGAAAAACCAAGACAAGCTTTCTGGTGGCAGCTAAACCGCGGAGCAATATCTGATCTGCCGGTGCGAAATACGGAAACGTATTTGTTTACTACGCAGGATGGGGATTAGAAGGAGTCCGAAAGTCGGAAAACTCAGGAAGTCCGAAAGATAGGAGGCATGTAGATACCTAAAACTGCTCCCAGGCATCGTCTCATTTTCTTTCTGACTTTTCCGACTTCCGGACTACCTCATGAGCCACTCATAAAACCCAGGAAAATCACCGTTCCATTGTTTTTCGTTGTGGCTGGCTCCCTTTATAATTACAACGGGTGAATTTTCCTCGTTAGCTATTTTATTACGGATGATAGCTGCCATTTTTTGCATGTCGGCCACCATGCTGTCACTTTCGGCATCGCCGCAAACAAAATAGAATCTTGATTTTGCCTGTAATTTTTGTTGCTGCGCATATTGGTAAATCTCTGGCGCTATCCAAAATGCCGGGGAAAATATGCCCGCATTACCAAATACCCCAGGGTATTTTAGCGCCGCATACATGGAGATCAGCCCGCCCATTGAGCTACCCGCAATAGTTGTATTGGCAGAATTGGTTTTGGTGCGATAATGCTTATCAATATATGGTTTAAGATTTTTTACTATAAAATCAACATAATCATTGCCTCTGCCCTTTCCGTATTTTGAATCATAAGGATCATATTCCGTTATCCGGTAATCACCGCCATGATCAATACCTACCACAATGCATTCTTTTTGACCGGCAAGCTTGTCGAGTATTTCGTCAATCCCCCATTCGCCATAGCCCGAAGTATAGTTATCAAACAGGTTTTGCCCATCGTGCATATATATTACCGGGAATTTCTTTTTTGATGATTGATAATCTGCAGGTAAAAAGATCCATACCCTTCGTTCCCTCCCCAATTGCGGCATTTCAAATTTTTCACTGATAATATGCACCTGCGGACTTGCAGTATGAGCCTTTGGTTGCGCCGCAAAATTATCCTGCCAGCCTTCAATATTCATTACTATTGCGGTATCATTTAAAATGGTAACACTGCGGTTGTCAATAGGTTTGCCAAGCCTGGTGCATTCAACTGTTTGCCAGCTGCCACGGGTTATTTTAAAGTGGCAAATACCTTTTGGCAAATCCTTTAAAAGGCGGTAAGATCCTGAGCCATCCGGGGTCATTTCCCAGGCTTTATCAGCAGGGTTCCAACCGTTAAAATCTCCTGCTAAAAAAAGGTGCTCGTCAGCCCTTTTTAAAGGGCTTAAATTACCTGTTTTAAAGGCTATTTTTTGCTGCCCGAATAACAAAAAACTTTGGCCCAAAAGCAAAAACGCGCAGAAAATATTTTTTTTCTTCATTATTAATTGTAGAGTAAACAGTTATTTTCCGGGAACGTTCCCGGAAATCTATTTCATATTAGTAAAATTGTTAGTTGTGTAATTTTTACACTTAACAAAATTTAAAACTACGTTTTTTCACAAAATTATAGGTAAAAATTTAAATATTATCAAAGCAAAAACCCTTATTTCAATGTTTCTTTAAGGTTAAATCAACCCCAATAAAACTCATTAAAATTATCTTTTACATAATATTTGCATTTATTACTTCTAAGTGTAAATTAGAAACGTGCTGTTTCAGCAAAAATAACAAACCAATTGTACCCGGCATATAATGCCCTTAATTAATTTAAAAAATAAGAAGTATATGAGAAAAAATTACTCAAAAAAGTATGTACTCCTATGCGCATTTCTGATGATGTCAGTTATTGCATTTGCGCAAACAGGCGGCATAAAAGGTAAGGTGATTGATGAAACCAATCTTGCCCTGCCCGGAGCATCCGTTAGCATTGATGGAACCACTATGGGAGCTACCACCGATGCTAATGGCAATTATAACATTACCGGTTTAAAACCCGGCAATTATTCAATTACTGCCAAATTTTTAGGCTATATAGCTTTTCAAAAAAATGTAACTGTAGGCGGCAATTCAGTAATTACTGTTGATTTTGCTTTAAAACCGCAAAATACCAGCTTAAACGAAGTTGTAGTTGTTGGTTACGGTACGCAAAAAAGCAAGGATCTTACCGGTTCAATTGCAACTGTTACTGCAAAAGATTTTAACCAGGGTGCTGTAACTACCCCCGAGCAATTAATCCAGGGCAAAGTTGCCGGGGTATCTATTATATCAAATAGTGGAGCTCCTGGCTCAGGTAGTACTATCCGCATTCGTGGTGGTGCATCGGTGAACGGAAGCAATGCGCCCCTGGTTATCCTTGACGGTGTTCCGCTTGCTGAATCAAAGAATCCTGATGGCACAGTAAAAATTTCCGGTATTTCTGATCCGTTAAGCTTAATTAACCCTAATGATATCGAAAGTTTCTCCATATTGAAAGATGCTTCTGCTGCTGCTATTTATGGTAACAGGGCTTCAAATGGTGTAATCATCATAACCACAAAAAAAGGCAAATCGGGCAAACCTGTTATTGATTTCAGCACACAACTTTCTGTTTCAAAATTAACTAAAGAAGCACCTGTGCTTTCTCCATCCCAATACCGTGCTTACATAAATGCAAACGATACTACATCTGACAAGAGGTATGTTAAATTAATGGGGAATGCTAACACCGACTGGCAGAAAGAAATTTACCAGACCGCAATAAGCACCGATAACAATTTAAGCGTTTCGGGTACTACCGGTAAGTTACCATACCGTGTTTCTGTTGGTTATACTGATCAGAACGGGATCTTAAAAACAACCTCATTGCAACGGTATACCGGCAATATTAACCTTAGTCCCAGTTTATTTACCGATCACTTAAAGATCAATTTTAACTTAAAAGGCGTGGAAGCAAAACAAAGATTTGCTGATGAAGGTGGCGTTATTGGTTCTGCAGTAAACTTTAATCCAACTGTTCCGGTTACATCAGGCGATGCTGCCTATGCCCCTTATGGCGGCTACTGGCAATGGACTGATCCAAACAATACCCCAAGCGGACTTAAAGGCTTGGCCCCGCGTAACCCTTTAGCTATGTTAGAGCAAAGGGATAATAGAAGCACAGTTTATCGTACAATTGCCAGCCTGGCTATGGATTACAAATTCCATTTTTTCCCCGATCTGCATGCTAACGTAAACTTATCATACGACGGTGCAAAAGGCACAGGGCATGATGTAATACAACCAGATGCTGCAACCAACTATGACATTCTGCAGGATGGTACTTATCATAGCGGTTCCAACAACCAGTATAAATCAACAAATCAAAATAAGCTTTTTGAAGGTTTTTTAAGCTATTTCAAAGATATTAAAAGCATAAAAAGCCACGTGGATGTAATTGCCGGCTATTCATGGCAGGATTTTAAGGATGTTAATTTTAACTACCTGAGTCATTTTAGCGATGGCACCGTTATAAATACTTCATTATTTAATTACCCATATTTTATTAATGAGTATCAATTAACATCATTGTATGGAAGGTTAAATTATAATTACGACCAAAAATATTACCTGACAGCTAGTTTGCGCAGTGATGTTTCAACCAAGTTTGCCCCGGGGATCCGTACCGGAAACTTCCCTGCAGTGGCATTGGCCTGGAAAATCAATAACGAGGATTTCCTGAAAGGCAATACAACTATTTCAACGCTCAAATTACGTTTGGAATATGGCCAGACAGGTAACCAGGAAGGGATCAATGATTATGAGTATTTGTCGCAATATAGTCTAAGTACTTCAACAGCTCAGTATCAATTTGGCAATACATATTATCAGTTATACAGACCAGGTGGTTACTATCCTGGCAGAACCTGGGAAAGAACTAATTCAAGCAATGCCGGTGTTGATTTTGGCTTCCTTAACGACCGTATTACCGGTTCTGTTGATTATTACTATAGAAAAACTAAAAATCTGCTTGTACTTATCGGACAACCTGCGGGGACCAATTTCAGCAATCAGATAGTTGGTAACGTTGGTGAAATGACCGATCAGGGTGTTGAATTTAACATTACCGGGAAAATAATTGATCAGCAAAGTATCTCATGGACAGCCGGTTTTAATGTTACTTACAACAAAAACAAAATCACCAATTTAACTACCATACCTAATCCAAATTATCCGGGTATCCAGGTTGGCGGCATTTCTGGTGGTACCGGTAACTTTATCCAAATTGATCAGCCAGGGTACGCCCGTAATACATTTTACGATTATCAGCAGGTTTACGGTGCAAACGGAAAACCTATTGATGGTGTATTTGTGGACCAAAATGGCGACGGGATAATAAATGATAAAGACCGTCTGCATGATCATAGCCCCGATCCTAAAGCATATTTCGGTTTAAGCTCCGATTTCAGATATCAAAAATGGAATTTAGGCTTTGTAGCGCGCGCCAGCCTGGGTAACTATGTTTATAATAACGTAGCATCAAATACCGGCGTTCAGCGTAACTTCCTAAATCCTATAGGTATAATCAATAACGGCTCAAGCAGTGTATTAACCAGCGGTTTGACCGGTAATAGCGATAAAGATGTATTATCAGATTACTATGTTCAGAATGCTTCCTTTTTTAGGATGGATAACGTACACCTGGGATATAACTTCGGTAAAGTGTTCAACGGAGCCGGCGATTTAAGGATAAGTGCAAACGTACAGAATGTATTTATTATCACACAGTATAAAGGCGTTGACCCTGAAATCTCAAACGGCTTGGATAACAATTTTTATCCACGGCCAAGGACGTACGTGTTAGGCTTAAATCTGTCAGTAAAATAATTAGACATTCATTGTTAAAGAAATTAATATGAAAAGGAATTCATTAAAAATTTTATTAGTCACCGCTACTATAGGCGTTGGGTTAATATCGTGCAATAAAAATAAAATTCTTGCACCAAACTACCAGGTAACTTCCGAGAAGGTGTACAGCACCGCACTAGGTTATAAAGAATCGTTAGCAAAAGTTTACGGAAGTATGGCCCTAACCGGTAATCAGGGCCCAGCCGGACAAGGAGATGTGCAAGGAATAGATGAGGGTACATCAGACTTCTTTCGTTTACTTTGGTACGCACAGGAACTACCTACAGATGAGGCGGTAATTGGATGGGGAGACCCTGGAGTACCCGATTTTCACGCAATGAGCTGGTCATCAGGAAATGTTGTTATGACGGGTTTATATTACCGGTCAATGTACCAGATAACCTTGTGTAATGATTTTATCCGCCAGTCTACTGACGCTGAAATATCAAAACGCGGCTTTTCAGGTGCTGACGCCGATAATATCCGTCATTACAGCGCTGAGGCTCGTTTTTTACGCGCTTACCAGTATTCCGTTATGATGGACCTGTTTGGCAATCCTCCATTTGTAACTGATGCTAATGCAGTTGGTTCAATCATTCCTCCGCAAACAGATCGTAAAACACTTTTTAACTATATTGAAGGCGAGCTAAAAGCCATTGATCCGCTATTAGTTAAACCTAAAGCAAATGAGTATGGCCGCGCAGACGAGGCTGCCGCCTGGGCATTGTTAGCACGAATCTATTTAAATGCTAATGTATATACCGGCACAGACCGTTATACAGATGCTATTACCTATGCCAAAAAAGTTATAGAAACCGGTGGTTATACGCTTATAGATAAGTATGATAACTTAATGACCGCAGATAATCAAAATAACAGCAATGAATTTATTTTGACAATTAACTATAACGGTGCAAAAACCCAGGGCTACGGAGGTACAACCTTTTTAACCCATGCTGCTTGTGGCGGATCTATCCCCACTACTTTATTTGGTGTGGATAGCCAGTGGGCAGGGATCAGAACAACAAGCAGTTTGGTTAGTTTATTCCCGGCAAATACCTCAGATGTATTCCCTAACAATGGAAACCCTGATACCAGGGCTGAATTCTGGACAAAGGGTCAAAACCTGGCTATTAATGATATAACTTCATTTAATGACGGTTATGCGGTTACTAAGTTCAGAAACGTGAATGCTGATGGTTCACCACCTTCAACAACAGCTTTCTCTGACGTTGATATGCCAATATTCCGTTTAGCTGAGCAATATCTTATTTACGCTGAAGCTGTTACAAGAGGAGGCACTGGTGGTGATGCAGGAACCGCTTTAGGCTATATTAATACTTTACGCAAACGTGCTTATTCTGGCAGCGCAAGCGGCAATATTACTCAGGACCAGTTGACTACCGATTTCATTTTGGATGAAAGAGGCCGCGAGTTGTTTTGGGAAGGTTTCCGCCGTACAGACCTTATCCGTTATGGAAAGTTTACAACAGCTGCTTATTTGTGGCCATTTAAAGGTGGAGTTAAAAATGGTGCAAGTGTTGCCGATTACCGTAACCTGTATCCTATTCCTGATCAGGACCGTGCCGTTAATCCAAACTTAAAACAAAACACAGGTTATTAACCATTAAAATATACATAGATCTGACCCTTAAATATTAAGTGAGTTAAATTTAAAACATTAAACATGAAAACACTTTTAACAAAATTCCTGGCATTAAGCGGCATAGCGCTGCTAATGCTGGCATCCTGTAAAAAGGACGAAACAAAGGTAACGGCTACTAATGGCAAACCAGGCGCATTAACAGCAAGTGCAAGCACTATTGTTTTAACCAGTGCAAATTCTGGTGATAATGCCGTATCCTTTACATACACGCCCACTGATTATGGGTTTAAAGCTTCAGTAACTTATACGCTGCAAATAGCTTTAAAAGGGGCTAATTTTGCAAACAGTAAAGACATTGGCTTATCAGCTTCATCAAAAAGTTATACCGGCGCTGATTTAAATACCATGCTGCTTTCAATGGGCTTAATAGCGGGCAATGCCAGCCAGCTTGAAACCCGCATAAAATCAGAGCTGGCAACCGGTGTTCAAACAACCTATTCAAATGTTCTTACATTAACCGTTACGCCTTATTTTGACATTCCGTTCTATGCGTCACTTTACGTACCTGGTGCGTACCAGGGTTGGTCGCCTTCAACAGCCGAAAGAATCTCATCATCAGGCAACAACAAGTCTTACGAAGGCTATGTAAACTTCCCTGACGCTGGCTCATTAGAGTTTAAATATACCAGTGACCCCGACTGGAGTCATACCAATTACGGCGATGGCGGTGGTGGTGTTCTAAATACAACCGGTGGAAATCTAAAAGTTCCTTCAACTGGCTATTACCTGTTAAAAGGCAACTTAAATGATAACACATGGTCTGCCACAAAAACCCAATGGGGTATAATTGGCGACGCTACACCTAACGGTTGGAATGCCAGTACAGCACTTGCTTATGATGCAACAAATAAAGTATGGACTGGGGTTGTCCATTTAACAGGCGGTTTTTTTGCAAAGTTCAGAGCTAATGATGCATGGGATTTAAACCTTGGCGATAACAAACCTGCTAACGGAGTTTTAAAATATGGAGGCGAAAACATCCCGGTTGCCGTGACAGGTGATTATAAGGTAACGCTGAATTTAAGTAACCCTGCATTTTACTATTATAGTTTAATAAAGCAATAAACAGAGTTGGATTGATTGAAGGTCCCGTTTGGTTAGTACCAACGGGACTTTTTTATTGCGTATGATTTCACAGATCTTTAAATTGATTTCACCGATTATATTATAAGCAAGAAATTGGCTAAACAATATCTCTAATTACTCCTTCTAAAAATCAGTGTAATCACCTAATCAATCGGTATAATCAGCCAAAAAAAATGGTTCACAATTCATTACCATGAACTATGAACCATCATTTATGAACCAAAAAGAACTACCTGTTCTTTATATCAACATACTCCCTGTTAACAGCGCCTACATAGATCTGGCGTGGGCGACCAATAGGTTCTTTATTTTCCTTCATTTCCTTCCACTGTGCAATCCACCCGGGCAGGCGGCCTAAGGCAAATAATACGGTAAACATATCAGTAGGGAAACCAAGCGCCCGGTAAATAATACCCGAATAAAAATCAACATTTGGGTATAGCTTACGCTCAACAAAGTAAGGATCTTTCAACGCTACTTCTTCCAGCTTTTTAGCTATCGCAAGTACTTCATCATCAATGCCTAGTTTTTCTAAAATATCGTCGCATGCTTTTTTAATGATCTTTGCACGCGGATCGAAGTTTTTATATACGCGGTGACCAAATCCCATTAAACGGAAAGGGTCATTTTTATCTTTTGCTTTTGCTATCCACTTATCGGTATCTCCCCCATCCTCTTTTATCTTTTCAAGCATTTCAATTACAGCCTGGTTTGCACCACCATGCAGCGGGCCCCACAATGCAGAGATCCCAGCAGAAACTGATGCATAAATATTTGACTCTGACGATCCTACAATACGTACAGTTGAAGTTGAGCAGTTTTGCTCATGATCCGCATGTAATATCAGCAGCGTGTTCATTGCGCTAACAATTACAGGGTCTATCTCAATTTGTTCTGTACGCTGCCCAAAGGTCATATACAGGAAATTGGTAACATAATCATATTTATTCTGAGGGTAAATAAGCGGATGCCCCAGTGATTTTTTATAGATCCATGAAACAACAGTAGCCATTTTAGCAAGCATTTTAATGATGCTTAAATGAAGCTCTTCTTCTGTTTGTACTGATTTTAATGATTCAGGGTAAAAAGCTGATAAAGCACACACTAATGATGATAGCTGGCCCATTGGATGCGCTTTTGACGGAAAACCATCAAAAAACTTTTTCATATCCTCATGTACAAGGGTATGCCTGCTTATTTCGTACTGAAAATTGCTCAATTCCTTTTCAGTGGGCAGCTCACCATGAATAAGCAAATAGGCAACTTCAATAAAACTTGATTTTTCGGCAAGTTCTTCTATCGGATAACCGCGGTATTTTAATATCCCCAGTTCACCATCTAAAAAAGTAATTGCGCTTTTTGTTGCGCCAGTGTTTTTGTAGCCGGTATCAAATGTTACATAACCGGATTGGTCCCTTAATTTTGAGATATCAATAGCTTTTTCACCTTCGGTACCCTCAATTACGGGAAGATCATAAGTTTTATCGCCAATTTTTAATTGTGCTGTCTCCGACATAGGAAAATATTTTATTTGCAACAAATGTAATTAAATCTGCGTATTAATAGCCCTTAAGATGATTGACAATTTGTAAAATTTTCATGCCTTATCTTCTTAATTCATAATATTTTTTTTTTAAACCACCACCTATAACCGATCTAAAAAACAATTAGTATGTCCATAAGAAGCAGGCTGCTTTTATTTATACAAAGTGATAATACCATTTACCAATTATTATTAATCGGGCTATTCATAGCAAGCCCTTCGCTTCATTACTTGTGTTTTTATAATTCATTTGATCCTTTGTGGCTGCGTTTAATCAGCTGTACGCTTTGCTTAATAGCACTTGGTTTTTCATTCTATTCCTCAAAATTGCTTAGCATAACAAGCCGGTATTTAACCATTATCTCTTTTTTAGTAATTAATAACGGCCTTTTATTAAGTAAAAACGGGTTTGAACATGTTTATCTGTTTAGCTCAATAACCATTTTTATAGCGTTAACCTTATTTTGCAAAAAAAAGTGGGAATTTGCAGCAATATGCTTTCTTAATTTATTGGCCACAGTTATAGCGTATATTACTGCTCCAAAGCCATATATATCCATAACCGTACTGGTGCTTTTACTGTTAACATTTACTTTTATTGCTTCTGTATCGTTTTTAGTTATGACGGCTTATCAGCTAAGGTTTAAAAAGGCGCTGTGTAATGTTATCGACTTGAATAAAAGCCTGTTGGTTAATGATGAGGAATTGCGCCAGAGCGGTAAAAAACTTGATGCGCTTATCAACTCATTAAACGATGTAATTTTTGAATTTGATGAAAACAAAATTTGTTTGAATACATGGTTCAGCAGAATTGAAGGACGGGTAATTGACCCCGAAACGTGTATTGGTAAAAAACTGAGCGAGGTTTTGGGAGAGGAAAAGGCTAAAAAATTTGATGATGCAATGGATTATGTAATAAAGCATCGCGAACCAATTTCAATAACTTATCCTTCTGATTTTGGAACAGGACACTGGTTTGTAGCCAGGCTGGTACCGGTATATGACAGGAGCGGAAATTATACTTCGCGGATCTCTGCATCAGTTAGCGATATATCTGAACAGAAAAAATATGCCGATGCCTTAAAAGAGAATGAAAATTTATTGCTTGAAGCACAATCAATTGCTAAAATAGGAAACTGGTATTTTGACCTTGCAACCAGGGAGACATTTTGGTCTGAAAGCTTATTTAAAATTTTAGAGGTTGAAAGCATCCCCGGAAATATTGAAAAATTCGAATATTATTTAAGCCTGATCCATCCGGATGACCGTGAAGCTGCTTATACTTATTTTACAAATATTCATAAAATTGGCGAAGTTGAATTTGAGCATAAATTAATCACCCCGCGTAGTACATTAAAGTATATAAAAGTATTAAAGGGCGAGCTATTAAAAGATAGCGATGGCAATATAAAACGCATTATTGGTATTTTACAGGATGTTACTGAAACCAAACTATCAGAAAAGAAAATAAAAGTTAGCCAGTCGGAGTTATTAGAAGCCCAGGTTATAGCCAAAATAGGAAACTGGAAATGGGATATTTCCTTAAATAAATTAACATGGAGCGACGAGATTAACAACATTTTCGAAATTGATCAAAAATCCACCAACGAAAATAGTTTCATCAAATTATTAGTAAAACACGCCCACCCGAATGACCGACATATCCTTAAAAAGCATTTAAAAGATATTTCAAACATCACCAATACATCATACGAATACAGGATAATTACAACAAGCGGAAATGTTAAGTACCTGAGTATCATTGTTGGTAAATTATTACGGCGCGATGATGGCTCTGTTCGTAAAGTTATCGGTACCATACAGGATATAACAGACCGTAAACAGGCTGAAATAGACTACCAGAGAACTGAAAATAAATATAAGCTGGTATTAGAAACCATTAAGCTGCCCGCAATATCTGTTGACAAACATGGCGATCTGATTTTTTGCAATAAGTTTATGTGCCATATACTCGGTTATGATCAAAGCGAAATATTGGGTTTAAACTGTTTAGAAAAATTTTTACCGGAAGATCAGAGAAATGGTTTATCAAAATGGTTCCTCACCAGTTCATTTGAGGCTCAATATATCAGCTCGGTAATATGCCGCAATGGCGAGCGGCGTAATATTAGCTGGCAGAACACGGTAAGCTATGATGAAAACGGCACAATAAAAGAAGTTACCAGTATTGGAGAAGATATAACGCTTAGGCAAAGGGCAACACAAGCCTTAATTTCGGCGAAAGAGCAGGCCGAGAAGTCATCACATTTTAAATCGGAGTTTTTATCCATCATGAGCCACGAGATCCGGACACCGATGAATGCAGTAATTGGCACTACCAACCTGCTGTTAAGTGAAAACCCATCGCCCGAACAGCTGGAATACCTAAACATCCTCAAATTCTCGGGCGAAAACCTGTTGGCTATTATTAATGATATTTTAGATTATAATAAAATTGAGGCCGGGAAGCTGGAACTTAACTCATTACCATTTAATATTTTAAATCTTGCCCAAAAAATAAAGCAGTCGTTTTATGCCAGGGCCACCGAAAAAGATCTTGAAATTGAGCTGTTTGTTGATACCGCCATTCCTGAATATTTAATTGGCGACCAGATAAGGCTTGGACAGGTGTTAAATAACCTTTTAAGCAATGCCATTAAATTTACCCATAAAGGGAAAGTAAGCATTCTGCTTAATAATGAAACAATTGATGATAATCAGGTTGTGGTTAAATTTACCATTGCGGATACAGGGATAGGTATAGCAGCCGAAAACCTTGCCCTTATATTTGATCCGTTTATGCAGGAGTCGCAAAACCATGAAAATGATTACGGAGGCACAGGCTTGGGGCTTGCTATTACAAAACGTTTAATTGAACTTCACCAAAGTAACATTTCGGCAATAAGCGAGCCTGGAAAAGGAACTCAATTCTCTTTTTCTATTCCGTTTAACATAAGTAAACAAATACAAAGTAATGAGTTGTTATCGCCTTCTTCCAATATTAACCTTGAGCGCAGCTTACTAGGAATGCGGATCCTTGTTGTTGATGATAACAAAATGAATTTAATGATAGCGTCAAAATTTCTTAAAAAATGGCATGTGGAAGTTGACGAAGCCATTAGCGGTGAACTTGCCATTGATATGGTTAAAGGCAATAACTATGATCTGATTATAATGGACCTTCAAATGCCGGAAATGGATGGCTTCCAAACCACACGTATAATAAGAAGAACAAACCCTGATATCCCGGTTATAGCCTTAACCGCTGATGCTATGCCCGAAACCCATAATAAAGCCCTGGCCGCCGGAATGTGCGGTTATTTAACCAAACCATTTGTGCCTGATACATTATTTGAAAAGATAGCTGGTTTTTATGTTGCAGTTGAGAGTTAGTTGATTAAGTTAGATTGGGTTTATTAGGTTGATTGAGTTAAAAAAAAAACGTTCAATATTAACCATAGACAACTACTCACTTAATAAACTCACCCTTCCTAATCTTTCGGACTTCCGGACTTTACTGACTTTCCGACTTAATTACTCCTTATCGCCTCAACAGGATCAAGCCGGGCAGCAAAATAAGCCGGAATAATTCCTGATATTATGCCAATACCGATTGAAAGGCTAACTCCAAAAATTATATTTGAAATATCAAGCACAACCTGTATATCGGCAGCCGCTTTAACTGCTGCGGTGGCCCCAAAAACCATACTCAGCCCAATTATCCCCCCCATTAAACATAAAACTACTGATTCGATCAAAAACTGTAGCAATATGAAGTAATTTTTGGCGCCCAATGATTTTTGGATCCCTATTATGTTGGTACGTTCCTTAACAGAAACAAACATAATATTGGCAATCCCAAACCCACCTACTAAAATTGAAAAAAGTCCTATAACAAAACCAACCTTTTTCAATACACCAAAAACAATATCCAGTTGGTTGGAGAGTATGGTGGTTTTATTTAAAGCAAAATTATCTTCTATTCCTGGCCCTAAGCGCCGGATGGAACGCATTAAGCCCCTTACTTCACTTTCAACTTCCAGATCACTAATGCCATTTTTACCGCGCACAACTATCTGGGGGTTGTAGTTTGCATTTTGCACATCAAGAACATTTTTTGCAAAGTTTAAAGGCAGCAGGATCTCTTTATCGTCAGAAATTCCTAAAATATCATTCCCCTCCTTTTTAAAGACGCCTATTACGGTAATATTTCTGCCCATTATTTTCAATTGCTTGCCTACTGCCCCACCATCGGGGAAAAGATCAGTGGCAATATCATGGCCAATTACAGTAACCGGACTGCCTGCGCGTGATTCCATTTCGGTAAAATAACGTCCGTTTTCAAAATCAAAATTCCATGTTTTATCATGGTCGTGCGATGTAGCGTCAATTTGTGCACCATCAACCGTATTACTTTGATATTTTACAATGCGGTTATCAATACTTATCTCATATGAAATTGCTAAAGCTGTCTGGCTGCGTTTCTGCAGTTCATCGTATTCCCTCAATTTAGGAGTAGGGCGTTGCAGGTATTTCCACCACGGTGAATCTTCATTATTTACCCAGGGCCATTTTTGTATGTAAATACTGTTACTGCCCAACTTATTTACACTTTTTTGCAGGTTGTTCTTCAATGTATCAACAGCCGAAAAAACTGAAATAATGGTAAAGATCCCGATGGTAACGCCAAGCAATGACAGAAAAGTACGCAGCTTGTTTTGCCTTAATGCATCATAGGCAAATAAAAAGCTTTCCCTGAAAAGTTTTAAAAATATCATAGTATAATGATTATACAGATTATAGTACTATTTTCACCTGTTACCGGGCGATTTCACTTATTAAAAACTTTGATTACACAGATTATAAAGCGCGATACCAAGGTTTGATAATTTTAGACCATTCAATTGCAATTAAGTTACAATATTTCAAACTATTATTAAAAATTGGTGTAATAATAAACAATCGTTGAAATCATATTTAAAGCAACCGGCATAATCATTTAATATTCAATCAGTGCAATCATTTTACAATCGGTTAAATCAAAAATATTTCCGTACATTTGCGCCCTTGAAAATTCATATCTTTTAGCATGAAATTATCTCAATTTAAATTCAATCTGCCCGAGTCATTAGTTGCCCACACCCCTGCGGGCATTCGCGACGAAGCAAAATTAATGGTTTTACACCGCGATTCAGGCAAAATTGAGCACAAAATATTCAAAGATGTGTTGGATTATTTTGATGATAAGGATGTAATGATCCTTAATAACACAAAAGTATTTCCAGCCCGTATGTACGGTAATAAAGAAAAAACTGGCGCAACCATCGAAGTTTTTTTATTACGCGAATTAAATAAGGAACTAAGGTTATGGGACGTTTTGGTTGATCCCGCCCGTAAGATCCGCGTAGGCAACAAATTATATTTTGGTGATGATGACCTTTTAATTGCCGAGGTAGTTGACAACACAACGTCGCGCGGCCGCACCATCCGCTTTTTGTTTGATGGTACAGACGAAGAATTCCGCAGAAATGTGGAGATCTTAGGCGAAACCCCGCTGCCAAAATATATAAAACGTAAAGCAACCAGCGAAGATAAAGAGCGTTACCAAACCATATTTGCAAAACACGAAGGTGCGGTTGCAGCTCCTACAGCAGGCTTACACTTTAGCCGCGAGCTGATGAAACGCCTTGAGCTTAAAGGCATTGAATTTGCTGAAGTTACGCTTCACGTAGGGTTAGGCACATTTCGCCCGGTTGAGGTTGAAGACCTTACCAAGCATAAAATGGATTCTGAGCAGTTTATTATTGAAGAGAAACAGGCAAATATTGTTAATAAGGCAATTGATCGTAAAAGCCGGATCTGTGCGGTTGGTACAACATCAATGCGCGCTATTGAATCTGCAGTATCTGCAAATAAAACACTGAAACCGGCAAATGACTGGACCAGCAAATTTATTTTCCCGCCGTACGATTTTAGCATTGCCAATTCGATGATCACCAATTTTCACATGCCAGAATCAACACTATTGATGATGGTTAGTGCTTTTGGAGGCTTTGAAAATGTAATGAATGCCTACGAAGTTGCAGTAAAAGAAAAATATCGTTTTTACAGCTATGGCGATGCCATGCTGATCATCTAATTTCGGAAGTCGGAAGTTCGATTTCGGAATTATAGAAAAAAAGGCCTCTTTAAATTTAAAGGGGCTTTTTCATTTTTGCTTATTTAAGATTGATTTATAGCTTTGACTAACGATGACTTCAGAAAATTCCAAATCTCAAATCTCAAATCTCAAATCTTACGCAATAATAGTTGGCGGTGGCTCCGGCACCAGGATGCTGTCTGCTGTTCCAAAACAGTTTTTATTGTTATGCGGCAGGCCGGTTTTAATGCATACCATCGAAGCTTTCTATCTCTCAGCTGTCAAACCTGCAATAATTATAGTACTTCCTGCCGAATATCACGCTTACTGGGAACAGCTATGTACAACACATAACTTTAAAATACCATATCAATTGGTAACAGGAGGCCAAACACGTTTCCATTCAGTAAAAAACGGGCTCGATATGATTGGTGACATGGATAATGCGCTTATAGCGGTACATGATGCCGTCAGGCCTTTAACCAGCGGCCAAATTATAGAAAAGTCATACCAACATGCCATTGAACATGGAAATGCCGTTACAGCTATTAAAAGCCGCGATTCAGTAAGACTAATGGAAGGTGGTGTTTCTAAAAGTTTAACCCGTGATGATGTTTACCTGGTACAAACACCGCAAACGTTCCAATCGGCACAAATAAAAAAGGCTTACCAACAGGTTTACAGTGAAAAATTTACTGATGATGCCAGCGTTGTTGAAGAAACAGGCGTAAAAATTAACCTGGTAGAAGGAAGCCATCAGAATATAAAGATCACCTTTCCGGAAGATATTGCTATTGCTGAGATGATTTTGAAGAAAGTTCATAGTTGATGGCTCATAGTTCATGGCAGAAAATAATTATCCGGCTATGAACCATGAACTATCAACTATAAACCATAGTTACTATGCCCTCCTGATAATTCCTAAAAGCAAGGCAATTACTGCAATTACTAAAAGAACGTGAATAAGGCCACCGCCAACTGGGTAAACGAAAAACCCAAAGATCCATCCTATTACCAGGATAACTGCGATTAAATAAAGTAAGCTTCTCATGTTTGTAAAGTTTTAGTTGATAATGTTTTGCATACACGTTAACCAAAACCATTCCAAAAAGGGGTGAGAACAAAAAAACCCTGCTTAGCAAGGTTTTTTGTTGATTACAAGTACTTTAGTATTCGTCTTCGTTAAAAAAGAAGTCATCTTTTGTAGGGTAATCAGGCCATATCTCTTCAATATTCTCGTAAGGCTCACCATCATCCTCCAACGCCTGTAAGTTTTCAATAACCTCAACAGGTGCTCCGGAACGGATAGCATAGTCAATCAATTCATCTTTTGTTGCAGGCCATGGTGCATCTTCTAAGTGCGATGCCAGTTCAAGTGTCCAATACATATTCTCTTATTTATTTTTATTCGGTAAATTTAATTTTTCGCAAAAGTATAATATTTTTTATTTGATTATCAATATTTTTTCTCATTTAATCGTGGTTCATGGTTAATGGTTCATAGTTCATAGTAAAAATGGCAATTAAATGGTTCAGATGCAGCTGCTATGAACTATCAACCATGAACTATCAACCATGAACTATGAACTGTCAACTGCCTATCCGCGGGATCCATTGATTTTCGGGGATCTTATTTTCATTTCCAATCTTCCTGGCTAATGTAAACAGATAATCGCTTAACCTGTTTAAATAAATATTCACTTTTTCGTCCACTGTACTTTCTTCAGCCAGATGCACAGTAATTCTTTCCGCCCTGCGGCAAACACAACGTGCTATGTGGCAATAAGATATTGTACTGCTTCCGCCTGGTAAAATAAAATGACGAAGTTCGGGCAATTGTTCATTCATTGTGTCCATTTCCTGTTCAAGTAATTCAATATCAGCCGGGTGAAGATCAGGTATTACCATTCTTGATTTTTCAGGATCAGCAGCCAGTGACGATCCGATAGTAAACAGCCTGTCCTGGATTTGTTTCAAGATCGCTTTATCATGCGGCGTAATATCCTGATCGCTTATCAGCCCTATATATGAATTAAGTTCATCAACAGTTCCATAACTTTCAATCCTGATATGGTGCTTAGCTACCCGGGTACCGCCAATTAACGATGTAAGGCCTTTATCGCCTGTTTTTGTATAGATCTTCATTTTGATTTCGGAGTTCGGCTGTTCGATTTCGAATTTAGGGTTTTGATTTGGGATGTTACTGTTTTAAACGTAAAACTTTACAAAAGTTCTATAATAGAAACACTACAGGGAATTAAACGTTATATAAATTATATCATCAAATTTGAAGTTGATTTTTGAATATCTCCATTTTGATTATAATCTTTGAAAAACAAATCATCGTGAAAAAACCCCTGATCATCATATCCTTCTTTTTAATAGCTATAATAACATTATCAAGCCTTAAATGTGTCAATACAACTGATAAAGCAACAGCAAATAACAATCAGCCCCATAAAATGGCTATAACAAGTTTTTTAAGCGAATCGCAATTTAATGCTTTATTCCCTCAGCGCAATAAATTCTATACCTATACAGCATTTGTAAAGGCCTTAAAAGAAATCGGTTTGGTTTCAGTTAAAATAACCAGGCGCGGCGTTTCAATCTATCAATTTATTCGTACAGATAAAAGTACCGGCAAAGCAGACGTTATCCGCCAGGATGAGGACTGGAACGAGGGTTGGGCCAAAAAGAAGCCCGATAGCAGCTATATAATTGACTATGGAAATTTTTGCGCCGAAAAAGATCTGCAAGCCAACAAAAAAGAGCTGGCCGCCTTTTTTGCAAATATTGCTCACGAAACCCGTCATGGTGAAAACGGTAAATATAATGATGGCTTAATGTTTATACATGAAAGCAATACCTCATTACCTTATATAGCTGATAATGACACCTACCCTGCTGCACCGGGCAAAAAATACTATGGCCGCGGGCCTTTACAATTAAGCTACAATGGCAATTATGGCTATGCTTCCGATTGTATTTTCGGCGATAAAAAGATTCTGCTGAACAATCCTGACCTCGTTGAAACCGACCCGGTAGTCGCTTTTAAAACTGCTATTTATTTTTGGATGACCCCGCAAACCGCCAAACCATCGGCACATGATGTTATGATAGGCAAATGGCAACCTAATGCCGCCGATAAAGCAGCAAACCGCACACCCGGTTTTGGCATGACCATTAATATTATAAACGGCGAAGTTGAATGTAATAAAGGTGAAAACATGTTCAGCATGAATGACCGGATTGGCTTTTACCAGTACTTTTTAAAGAGCTTTAGTATTACAGATGCAAATTGTGCCTGCTCATGCGGAAAGATGAAAGCGTATTAGCAAAAATACTCCTGGTAACACAAGGCTGCCAGGAGTATCTTTAAAAAATTACGAACATTGAAATATAAACTATTAAGGCAACTACAAATATTTGTAGTTAATTATTCAGTTTGATCATATCCATGGTCAGCTTCTTATCTTTCTTAAAGTAGTTTACCTGTAGTACATGATTGGTTTTGGCCCTAAGTAAACGCGAAAAGGTTGCTTTTTCATTTTTAACAGGGATCTTATCAACAGTTAGCTTACCGTTATTGTACTTTATTTGCCCAAAGTTTTGGGTTTTTTTGGCGTCGGCATCAAGTCTGTCATAATCAACAAAACTAAAAGTGATATCATTACTATCCCCACTTTTTATAGTGTACAAATAATCCATCCAGCCAAATCCATTAGCAATTGTAGCCAAGAGATATGGGGATAAAAACCCTACGTAAGAAGGAAATACGGGAGTGTTGCCCTTAGCTTTAGGTATTTCCTTGGCTTGTAATATATTTCCATTCAAATCATATTCCAAAACCAGCATGTTTTCTAACTGTAGTTTTATAGGACCGCTTCTTCCACCTAATAATGAAAGCGCCATCCCCCCGGCATCTACAGCTTTCTTGAATTTTTCGGCGATTACAAGGTTTGAGTTTTTGCTGGTTCGTACAATATCATGTATATACAGGTAATACCCATCTTTTAGCTTATGGTCTTCAATCGGTAAATATTTACCCAGTGATTCTTCAAAAGTTTTAAAATTACTTTTTAAGAGCTTTCCGGTTTTATCAAATTCTAAAAAAGCCATTCCATCCGGAGCTGAGGTAAACGTTTTGGTTGTTTTGTAATTTAATCCTATAACTATAACTTTTCCGTCTTCAAAAATAGCATTAACAGGTACCACATGGTTATCATCAAACTCTGTTGATATATCAAAAAGCTGATCACCTGTTTTTGTATCGCTTGCTAATATAGTATGCTGTGTTTTGGCATTATACATTCCTTTTTTCAACACGGGCAACCGCTGTTAAAATCATTTGGTCATTTCCGTTTAAGAATGTCGGTATCATAAATTTCGACTTACCTTCCGGCTGATAAGTTTGCTGCCATGTTTTTTGAGAGTTTCCATCGGCATAGCTTATAATAAAGGCATCATTGGGGTCATTAAAAGTATAATCAACAAAACCATTATTTTCCAAAATATTTATATCCGGGTTAACCATTTGCCGGTAGTTTTGGTATTTGGTATTACTATTAGGCTTATAATTAATTTTCAAAGGGTTTGATGCTACTTCCTTAGCTTCCTGGTTGTATACTTTTAATTCAAATGTCCGGTTTTTATCGTCATAAAATTTAAAGCAAAAGTTATTTCCGTCGTAACCACTGCCTACCAATTCCCAATCTTTGGGGCCTGTAATTTCTTTCGTACCCAGGTCATTTAAATTTTCATCCAATA